>OLQY01000024.1_pt1 | contig 172396 bp, 173 predicted proteins | sample 1672851 | NCBI WGS metagenome assembly OLQY01 (sample SAMEA3136730, study PRJEB25190) | human gut metagenome
CCCTGAATCTGACGCTATTCATGTTAGGTCATCAACTTTTTAGTTGAATTTAGCGAAATTTTTTAATTTTTTTCATAGTTTTTCGATTTTTTTACGTATTAAATAGTATGAACATGCAAGAAAGATTAGAACAACTTTTAACGTATGCCACACAAAAAAACGCAAGTGATATCCATTTAACGCTCCATCGGCATACTTTATCCATTCAGTTACGCATCTATGAACAGATGGTAGAGCTTGTACAAGATCTCTGGGATGAATCCCTTTTTGAGTATGTGAAGTTTAAATCCGGTCTTGATCTGACAAATCCGTACATCCCCCAAAACGGCCAATTCAGCTGGAAGCTTGGTTCTCAGGTTTTATACTGTCGCTTTAGCTTAATTCCCAATAAACATCTGCAGACCGGAGTTATTCGTCTTTTGCATACAGGCATTCATCTTCCGATAGAAAGACTGACTTCAAAAAAGGAACATCAAATGTTCTTGGAAAGCCTGATTCACGCAAGACGAGGACTGGTAATTGCCTGTGGACCGACCAATTCTGGTAAAACCACAACGTTACATGCCATTTTACATGCGATTGCACAACGTTCCATGCACAAAGTCGTATCGTTGGAAGACCCGATCGAAATTCAGGATCCATCTTATTTACAGTTACAGATCAATGAAGAATTAGGCTTTACATATGAAAAAGGAATTGAAGAGCTTCTTCGTCACGATCCGGATGTGATTTTTATCGGAGAAACCCGAAACAGTTATACAGCCAAAATGGTTGTTCGCTGTGCTCTGACAGGCTCGCTTGCCTTTACCACACTGCATGCGTCCAATGCGTTAGAGGCCATACAACGCTTAGAAGATCTATCTGTATCCACCTATGATTTAAAAAACACATTGACGGCATTGATCGGACAAAGACTATATCAAAGCACCAAGGGAAAGGAGTGTATCTATGAAATTTTATCTGGGCAAGATCTTCAATACGCCCTGGAACATAAAGCCTATCCTAAAGACTTTAAATCGCTCTCTAACGAGATTCAGGAAGCTTTGGATACCCAAAGAATTCAAGATCCACAAGCACGATTTGACCTGCAAAATCTCTAAAGAAGAACTTGCTCAATTCAGTCTTTTATTAAACAAGGGATTGGATACAACATTTATGATCGAGATTTGTTTTCGATGCCATAAAAACATTCTGGCAAAATTAAACGAAGGAGAAAAACTAGTTTCTATCCTGACAAACGGAAAAGAAAGTTACTTTCAGATCTTAAGAATCCTAAAGGATCGACTGCCCTTCAAAGAAGCCATTCATTGTGCCAATGAAATTGATGATGTTGGCAAAGGTTGGATCAAAGAACTGATAAAGACAGGTATCTATCCGGCTTTTCTGTTTTTATTCAGCTTTGGAATGATCCTCTTTTTTCAAGAAATGATCCTTCCGGCTATGTCTCAATTGACATCAAAACAAGCTTTCCTGTTTTTATCGATCTTACAATTTGTGTTTTCTCTGCTTCTCTTTTTGATCTTTGTATTTTTAATATTTTTCTTGATCGTTTATACGCAAAAGAAAACAGAACTTTTATACACCATTTTCTGTCGATTTACGCTCTTTCGTAAAGTTATTTCTTTGCATTTTTCTCTTTTAATGTCCGCTTTTTTAGGCTATGGTCTTTCCACAATGGAATGCATTGATATGCTTTGTAAGATTCATCCAAAAAGCTTGTATCATCCTTTGGCCATACAAATACAAAAAGCTCTTCATCAGGGAAATACGATGATACAAGCTTTGCAGCTATGTCATATGGATGAAGAGTTCATACGCTTTTTTACCATGGGACTGCACACTTCATCCATCAAAGAACTTTTACATCTGTACCAACAAAAAGTACAAAAAGAGTTGGAACAAAAAATAAAGAAACTATCACTTTATATTCAAATTGGCAGCTATATCAGTGTCGGTATAGTCGTATTGACGGTTTATCAAATTTTATTAGTGCCTATGAATGTATTAAACACACTGTAGAAAGGAATTTTATGAAAACAAAAAATGCGTTTACCCTTTTAGAAATGATGATCGTATTATTGATCATCACCATCATTCTTTTGATCACCTTACCAAATATTACACAAAAAGAAACGATCATTCGTGAAAAAGGCTGTAAATCTCTTTTAAGTGTCATTGATTCACAAATCTTACTGTATCAAATTGAAAAGGATGAAGTCCCTTCCATTCAAGATTTGATCAATGATGGCTATCTGAAAGAAGAACAAGCCAAATGTCCAAACGGAAAGTCTGTGGAGATCATCAATGGACAAGCCACCAGCCAATAATGCCTTTACCTTGATGGAAGCTTTATTAACGCTTCTGATCATAAGCTTGTTGACATTGATCAGCTTAAAGCCTTCTATTTCTCACCTGGAGTACTTCTCTCGAAAAATGGCGGCTTATTCTGTTTTGACTCAGGAAAAAGCGTTTATCGCAAAAGAGAACAAAGATGTGCGTATCGAAAAAGACAGAGCTTATTTTGCGGATATCGAATTTCAATATCCACCGTCCATCTCTTGTACACCATTTGCGTTTCACTACAATGCCAAAGGCAACATTTCTCAGGCACATACCATTCAGTGTACAGACAAAGTTCGTACCATCCGATTGATCTATCAATTAGGAAGTGGGCGTGTTCGCATTGAATAAAAACGGATTTTTAATGACAGAAGCATTGTTTGCCCTCTTTATCTTGCTTCTGTGTATCAGTATTTTATGGAACAACATAGAGATAGTATTCAATAGTAAAGGATGGATTATCGATGAAAAGATCAATAAAGAATGGTTTTACCATGATTGATGCCCTTTTATCTTTGCTTGTTTTCAGTATCGTTACTTTATGCATGCTCGTCTTTTTGCAGACTTCTCTCAAAATGTTAAACATGGATATGCTTCAACAGGAACAAATGGCAGTGATCCAGCTTCGAGAAATCCTCTCTCTTTCCAAAGCCATCGATGTACAAAGTCATGAATTAACGATGAACTATAAGCATGAATCGATCTGGATCGGTCAGGATAAAGATCGACTTGTCAAAAAAGAGGGATATGAGATTCTTATGGAAGGAGTTAAAAATGTTGCGTTTTATAAACGAGATGAAGAAATTTTTTTATCCTATTCAAAGGCAGAGAAAGAATACAACGTGCAAATCTATTAATGGTTATATCAGTTCCGGGGCTCTGGTCTGTTTCTTTATTCTATTGCAGGTGACAAGCCTGATCAGTTTATATCTGTTAGATCACGCCTATCTGATAGAAGCCAACAAACAAAGTACGATCGATCTTTCCTGTATTTCCTATGCCAAAGCTATGATCCAACATAACGAAAGAATTCGTCAGTGTCATTTTGACCCAAAGGATTTGATTCTGGAAAAGAGTGAAATGATAAACGATATATTTGTGACGTTTCGTGATGAAAATACATTCATCGATTGTATGTATGTGAAAAAAGAAAAGAAAGTCCACATGCGAATTTATTATGATACTCAAGGTATCTTCGACATGGACTTTCTTTAAAGATCATAGATGTTTCATTTCGTAGTTCCACTGTTTTTCAAAACCGATAGTTGTAGCTGGGCCGTGGCCCGGATATACCGGTAAATCATCTTCCAGAGCCGACAGTTTACGCAAAGACTCTTTCATCTGCATGACGCTGCCCGTTGGAAGATCCATTCTTCCAATAGAGCCTTGAAACAGGGTATCCCCGGAAAACAAATGATCTTCTATACGAAAACAACAAGAACCGCAAGTATGTCCGGGAGTATGATAAACATCGATATCAAATTTTCCAATCGAAAGTTTGCCTTCCTGAATTCCGATTGCCTTGGAATGACAAACGATCGTTTCATAAAACGATAAAGAAGCATTCAAAGCCGGATCCTGTAAAAAAGAAACTTCACTTTGATGAAGATAAACCGGTACCGAATACATTTCTGTAATCGAATCAACACCTTTGATATGATCAAAATGAGCATGTGTCAGTAACACTGCTTCCAAATGTAAATGATTCTGTTCTAAAAAAGGCTGAAGATTCAACACATCGCCGGGATCGATTACCAAACAAGAATCTTCCTTGACCACCACATAACAGTTTGCCTGCACCATTCCTAATGGATATGTATAAATTTCTATCATGATCTGCTAGTAAAAAAGACCGATATACCGGTCTTTCTTATTTCTTCTCCTTATGATCCGTTTTTTGATTACATTTTGGACAATATTTTTTAATTGTCATACGTTCAGGATGTTTCTTTTTATTTCGAGTTCCGATGTAGTTTTCTTCTCCACAAACAGAGCATTTAAATGTAATACGATCTCTCATGGACTGTCCTCCTTAACAAATATGCGAATGAATTGTAACATATATATTTTTTTGGTGCAAGAAGATTATTGATCCTGCGGATACAATTCAAAATATGTCTGTAAAACCTCCGGCATCACATTATAAACACAGATGTTGCTTTTGAGGTTTTGAGTGTTTTCCGCACTGGTCGGTGCCGAGCAGGCAAACGCAACACTAGGATTCTCATATGGTGCATAGCCGACAAAGTTAGCGGTCGTCGCATCTCCGACTTCAGCCGTACCGGTTTTTCCCGCAACATCCTGTGATAACGCATTGATCTGGGTTCCACAGTTTTCATCCGTAACACAAGCTCTGAAGCCTTGTTGAATCCGTGAAAGCGATTCTGTATTAGACAAGGTCGATTTAAGCTTGACTGGATACTCTTCGACGACATTTTGGCTGTTGCTTTCGGTAATGCGATCCATCAGATGAATCTGATACATGCTGCCGGATGTCGCAATCACCGAAACATATTGTAACAGCTGCAGCGGCGTGTACATATCCAACTGGCCAATGGAATAGTTTAATGTCATCCCCGGCAAATTACCAAAGCCCATATAGCCGCTGACTTCACCCGGTGCATCCACACCGGTCACATTTCCTAAACCAAAGCGTGAAAAATAACTGCGCATTTTATCTAAAGTCTGACCCACATCTTCCATAACTAAAGGTCGGCCTTCTTCATAGGTTGCTCCACCTAAACGAATGGCGATGTTAAACATGTAAACGTTACTGGAAACCGACAAAGCCTGTATATCGTTGACAGGGCCGTGATTTTCATACGAACCAAATTCCTCACCGCCGATATTCATGATCGCATCGTTAATAACTTCTCCAGGCTCTACCACACCTTCACTTTGCCCCATATACAAAGTCGCTCCTTTGATACAGGAACCTGGATTGACTAAAGAAACATAGTTACCGGAGGCAAAATATGTCATTTCTTTGGTTTCCAGATCCATTGTATAGCCGGACATGGCCAAAACACCACCCGTTGTTGGATCCATCATACAGGTAAATAAGCTGTTGAATTCCTCACGGCCTTCCGTTCCACCTTCACGCTGTAAGACCGTTTTGAGCGTATTATCGAGCTTTTCCTGCAGTTCTATATCAATCGTTAAATACAGATCCAAGCCTTTTTGCGCAGAACGAGTAACTTCCTTATGAGCCAATCCATTTGAGTCATATGTTACAACCGATTCTTCACTGACGCCGGAAAGATAGTCATTGTAGTAAAGCTCTAAACCGGAGGCACCCACCGGTGAATTATACTGAAAGCCCCTTTGCAGGTAATAATCTACATTTTCGCTGGGAAGACCTTGCGTGCTTGTCGTCACCGTTCCCAGTACATCGGATAATGTTTCACCATATGGATACTCTCGTTTCCAACCCCCAAAATCGACATCAAAGCCCGGGAATTCTGTTTTATGTTCAACTAGATAGGCAACATCATCATCACTGATATCCTCCAAAATGACATTCTGTAAAGAGGAAGAATTCACTGTTGTCATACGACTGTAAATCACATAGGTTGCCTTTTCTTTATCCGAAAGTTCATCGATATCTTCATCGGTGATTCGTTCATACAGAAGTTGTGTTTGTTTGGAGGATGTCATAGACCCATTTTGAATACTGTTCCATTCCGACTCACTGAATAGATGCCGACATCCATAATGTGGATCATCCGTGTCCAATAAAGAGGTATAGGCAATATACGCATTCTTTAAATCCGAAGATGAAAATTCATCCGCTTTGACATCAAATACCGAAACAATTCGATCGGCATACAATAAATAATCATCCGTTGTCATGTTGTTTGGCGATGTATAGACGATATTGTGGCTAACCGTAGTTTTCGCAAGGACATTGCCATTCGTATCGAATATCTGACCTCTAGGCGCACTGATATATTGTGTAACACTGGTATAATCATTTGTCAGTTGTGTATAGCGTTCATTGGAAAAGACTTGTATATAAACGAGCCTAAAAAAAATGATCAAAAAGAAAACTGTCACCAGACTGGCAAAACCGATAATACGTCTGGATATGACCTGATCTAAGGGCGCATCCAACCCTTGATGAAAGAAACGCAGGATCCTTTTCTTGATGTTTTTAAAAAACTGGCGCATGCAATCCCCCTATCTTGTATCATTTAATCACATTTGTCAGGTTTTGTCACTTGTTCTTCTTGCGGGAAGCTTATATACTTTCAAGTAGGAGTGATCAAAATGAAAAGAAACCAGACACGTTCTGTACAAGTGAAAGATTTAGTCTTAGGTGGAAACGATCATGTATATATTCAATCCATGTGTAATATCAAGACCTCACATGTAAAAAAAGTGATCGAACAAATTTTAGAATTGGAAACGATGGGCTGCGAAATCATTCGTGTCAGCTGTATGGATCTAAACGATGCCAAAGCTATTGAAGAAATCGTATCGAATATCCATATTCCATTGGTAGCCGATATTCACTTTGACTACCGACTGGCTTTAGCATGTATCGATGCCGGAGCGAATAAAATTCGCTTAAATCCGGGAAATATCGGTGCCCGGAAAAACGTTGAAGCTGTGGTCAAAAAATGTAAAGAAAAACATATTCCGATACGAATTGGTATCAACAGCGGTTCTTTGGAAAAAGAGATTCATCAAAAATATGGAAAACCTACAGCGCAGGGAATGATGGAAAGTGCACAAAGACATGTTCAGATCTTGGAAGATCTTCATTTCTATGATACAGTACTTTCTTTTAAATCCAGTGATCCCCTCTTATGCATCGAAGCCTATAAAAAGGCCTCGGAAATGTTTGACTACCCTTTACACTTAGGAGTTACTGAAGCCGGAACCATGATGACCAGCGCTATCAAAAGCACATTAGCCTTGGGAAATCTTCTATTAGATGGTATTGGCAATACCATTCGTATCAGCGTAAACGGTGCCCCGCAAAAAGAAATTCCCATCGTTAAAGAGCTTTTAAAATCGTGCAACTTAATTCAAAATGTGCCAAATCTCATCGCCTGTCCGACATGTGGTCGTACACAATGGGATATGGAACCAGTCGTTAATGAAATTGAACAATACCTGCAGACCGTTCATAAAAATATTACCGTAGCCATCATGGGATGTGCCGTCAATGGGCCTGGCGAGGCAAAACATGCGGATATTGCCATTGCCGGCGGTAAAAATGAAGGTCTTTTGATCAAAAAAGGAGAAATCATCGAAAAGATCCCACAGCAGGAAATGGTACAACGCTTAAAACAGGAAATTGCAGCCTTCTAACACAAAAAGCCGGAAAACTCCGGCTTTTTACATCTTATTCACTTTTATAGGCTTTGAGCCATGCGATTTCTTCTTTATAAGGTGGTTTACTATCAATATACGGTGTCTCCAGAATTTTCGTAATAGATTCCAGTTTAGGCTGATGAACGATCTTTGCCAATAAGGAATAACCGATATGTCCCTGATCAATATTGGCATGGCGATCCTTGTGAGCACCCTTTTCATTTTTAGAATCATTGATATGCAAAACAGCCAGTCGATCTAGACCTAAGATAGAATCAAATTGATTTAATATTTCATCAAAATCCGAAAGATCATACCCCGCATCATGTATATGACAAGTATCCATACAAATTCTGATACGCTCTTTTTTATGAACACCATCAATAATTTGATACAATTCTTCAAAAGTACGACCGATCTCACTGCCCTTTCCGGCCATTGTCTCCAAAGCGATACAAACATCGCTTTCATCCGCATCTAAAACTGCATTTAAGCCCTTCTGAATGGATGCGATTCCCACATCCACGCCAGCTTTTAAGTGACTTCCGGGATGCAAAACTAATGTTTTTGCCCCCAGCGCATCCACTCTTTTTAATTCCTGCGTTAAAAATTCGACACCAAACTGTGCGGTTTCCGGCTTGATGGTATTGGCTAGATTGATCAGATAAGGCGCATGTACGACTACACGATCCATACAAAAGTCATGCTTAGCCATCAATTCCTTAGCTTCTGCGATTCGAAACTGATCTAATGAAACGCGTCGGGTATTGCTGGGAGCACCCGTATAGATCATGCAGGCATTGGCTCCGTATGAAAGCGATTCTTCAATACTTCCCAAAAAATACTTCGGCGCCTTTAAGGATACATGCGATCCTAAATAGATCATGATTCAAACCTCTTCTGGCGTTGTTTTTCTTTGGCTCTTTCTTTTTTCTGACGTTGAATGTCCTTTTGAATGATTTCTCTTTTTCTCTTTCGTTTTAGCTTTTCAATTTCCTGACGCTGTTTCTTTTTATAATTTGGTTTTACCTTCTTTGCCTTTTTCGATACGATTTTTTCAATTTCCTGCTGCAATGGATCTTTGGAACGCTTTCTTTTTTGACCGAATGGTTTGAGATCGACCCATTGTCCATGACGAATATCCTGATGTTCAAAAACGATTCCCTGATGCATTAGATCCCTAATGGTTACCTCGTCTTTTTCGTGATATAAGGCATAACATACACCGTCACGATTGGCACGACCGGTACGTCCGGAACGATGCACGTAAAACTTTAGATCTTTTGGAAAGCCACAGGAAATAACATGTGTAATTCCCTCTAAGTCAATACCACGGCTGGCAATATCACTGGCAACGATATAGCTTTTTTTCTGTGACTGAATCGCTTTGATGGCCTGCATTCGCTCTCTGGATTCCAAATCGCCATGAAGCTCTACCAGATCATATTGATGTTCTCTTAAAAAAGCGGCAATTTTGGCAGCTTCCTGATTGGTATTGGCAAAGATCAAACAGACATATGGATTGATATGGGATAGTACATCCAACAGCTTTTCTTCATAGGTTTTATGTTTACAAGGCACCAAGACATGACGAACATCACTTTGGAAATTTTCACTATCTTCAATAGAGATCATAAAAGGATCAAACAAGTATTTCTTTAAAAATGGCTGTAAAGCTTCTGGTATAGTAGCAGAAAAAACCATCAGCTGTACTTTTTTATTCATTTTGGAAAGAATTTCATCGATGTCTTCTAAAAAGCCAAATTCCAGTGTCATATCAGCTTCATCGATAATGACCATTTTGGCGGTATCCAGACGCAATGTATTTTCTTGAACAAACAAATCCTTCATACGTCCGGGCGTACCGATTACAATCTGTGGCTGTACATCAGAAACTTTACGATCCATCCCACCGGTCACAAGCTTTACACGTACACCAAAATGCGCTGCCAATTTCTTACAACGCTCATACAGCTGAAAAGCAAGTTCTCTTGTCGGTGTAGAGATTACCGCCTGTACCGCATCGACAGTCGGATCAACCTGCTCAAAAATAGCCATGAAAAAGGCATGACTTTTTCCAGAACCTGTACTGGAGATACCGATAAGATCTCTTGTCTTATTCTTCCGATCCATCACTTGTTTTTGAATTGGCGTTAGTGTTTTAAAATGTTCTAACTCCATAATTTCCTTAACGATATTTGTATTTGCCATGTTTATCACCTCAAAGCCAACTCATAATACCATAAATCATTTTTCAAAACAAACATCAAACGCTATAATAAAGAGTATGAAATATAAAGTCACAAAAGTAAAACCTCAAGGATATTGTGGTGGAGTCCTAAAAGCGATTCAAACCGCAAAAGAATGTCGAAAACAAAACCCGGATATGCCGATTACGATCTTGGGAAATCTGGTTCATAACAGCTATGTCAAGAAAGCACTGCAGCTTTATGATCTTAAAACTATCGAAGATCCTTCCAAAACCAGATGGGAATTATTAGATCAGATACTGGAAGGGATCGTCATCTTTACAGCTCATGGAGTCAGTTCAAAAGTTGTCCAAAAGGCAAAAGAAAAAGGCTTACGAATTGTAGATGCCTCCTGTCCGTTTGTCTTACAGACACAAAGCATCGTCAAGGACAAGCTGGAACAAGGTTATACTGTTTTCTATATTGGAAAGAAAGGACATCCCGAGGCTGAAGCCATTTATTCAACCAGTGACAAAGTGATCCTGATTGAAACAGAAAACAATATACCAAACAACATCCACACTCCCATCTTTGTCACCAACCAAACTACCATGTCGGTATTGGAAATCAATACACTTTTTCAGGCAATCCGTAAAGTCTATCCGAATGCCCAGATCCATGATGAGATTTGTAATGCGACAAGAGTGCGTCAACAGGCGATATTGGATTTAAAGGATTCCGATGTAGATACGCTGATCGTTGTAGGTGATCCCACCAGCAACAACACCCAAAAGCTTGCTGCCATTGGAAAAACAGCCGGCATCCAAACTGTACTGCAAGTTCAGGATCTGCAGCAACTTGATACAACATCCTTAAAAGAATCCAAGCATATTGCCATCACCAGCGGAGCAAGTACACCAACATATCTAATGGAACAGATTTATTCCTATCTCTGTCAATATCCATGTCAAAAGGAAGACATTGATTTACATAAAATTCTCGATTGATCCATCAACAAGGCTGACATCAAATTGTCAGCTTTTTTAACACCCTTTTATAACAAAAAGGAGGCCTCAGCTTTGCCTCCTCATGTTTTCTAAAATCTGTAGTCGTTGATTGGCTTCGGTACGCTTATCCTTAGGCATATGTGCTACGATCTGCCTCCACTTTTCCTGCTCTTTTTGAAGAAACGAAGAATACGTCGCATCTTTTCTGCAGGAAACCCCATACAGAATTTCACTCTGCGTTAAAGAATACGGTGTATTGGTATAGACAAGCTTCATAATCGGATAAAAATGACCATCTTCTTCCACAACACACTCTTGTTCGATCCTAAAACCTTGTTTAGATACATATTCCCGCAACAAAGAAGCATCCTTATGCGGACAGAAATAAAAGTGCATACCCTTTTTTATATGCGATTTTCCTTGTTCTAAAATATTGATCATCAAAGAAGCACCCATTCCCGCAATTACGATAGAGTCCACATCCGAAGGAAGTTCTTTCATTCCATCCATTAAAAGACAGGTAACCTGTTCTTCCAAATGATGTAGATGAATATTCCTTTTGGCATTGTCCAAAGGCCCCGGTGCAACATCACAGGCATAAGCTTTTTGGATGCGCTTTTGTTGAAGTGCCTCCATGATCACATAACCATGATCACAGCCAATATCCGCTAAGCAATGTCCTTCGATCAAGGAAACAATCGCCTGTAAACGTTTGGATACAGCCATTAAGACTTCACAAAATCCTTTAGACGTTTAGAACGATTCGGATGTTTTAACTTCCGCAGTGCTTTTGCTTCGATCTGACGAATCCGCTCTCTAGTGACATTAAATTCTTTACCGACTTCTTCCAAAGTGCGTGTTCTTCCATCCTGCAAGCCAAAACGAAGACGAAGGACTTTTTCTTCACGTTCTGTCAATCCCTGCAGTACATTGTTGATTTCATCCTTCAACAACTGATTGTTTGTATAATCATCGGGTGACAAAGTTTCCTTATCTTCGATAAAGTCACCTAAATGTGAATCATCTTCTTCTCCGATCGGCGTTTCTAAACTAACCGGATCTAAGGCAATCTTTTGAATCTCACGAACCTTTTCGGCCGTAATATTTTCCATCTTTTCGGCAATTTCCTCCGGTAGAGGATCACGTCCTAAATCCTGTACCAGTTGTCGTTGGATACGCGTTAATTTATTGATTGTTTCAACCATGTGTACCGGAATACGGATCGTTCTAGCCTGATCGGCAATCGCACGTGTGATGGACTGACGAATCCACCATGTCGCATAGGTTGAAAACTTAAATCCTTTGGTATAATCAAACTTTTCAACGGCCTTGATCAAACCGCAGTTTCCTTCCTGGATCAAATCCAGAAACAACATACCACGTCCGACATATTTTTTCGCAATGGAAACAACCAGACGCAAGTTACTGGAAATCAGTTGTTGTTTGGCTTCTTCGTCACCTTCCTGGATTCGTTTGGCAATAATTGGTTCATCCTTTGGATCCAACAAAGGAATCTGACCGATCTCTTTTAGATACATTTTAACCGGATCATTGATCTTGGCATGCGATGCATTGGCAAACGATTGTTCCAAATGAGAAATTTCATCCTCGATCGAACTTTCATCGTCATCTCTGGCATCATCAATATTCGAATCCAGATCATCGGTTTCATCATCCAGTTCAAATTCTTCATCATCCATTGTCTCATCCATAAATGTAATGTCATTGTCGTCACACCAGGAAAACAAATCATCCATCGCATCATCATCCAGTCCCAGATCCGCAATCGCATCCATAAACTGGTTCTGAGAAATATCCGTATCGTTATCGCGGGTTTCAATCAAAAACTCTTTTGCCTCTTCAAGACTCTTAAATTTTTTCTTTACGTTTGTCTTTAATGTTTCCACCATAGTTACCCTTCCTTTCGCAGACCATTTTTCTTGATGATCCATTCTCTTTTCTGCCTTGCCAGTTCAAGCTTCTCCTGATTATCCACACTTTGTATGATCTTTTGATTGATTAAGTCAATCTGCTCTTGATAAGTACATTCCCGAATCTTGTTCACACTATCCAGAAAAAACTTTTCATCATATTTTGTCATACGAAATGGATCTGACAAGAGGGCAAGCAGAAAATTCCGCACATCTTCTTCATCTATTTTAGATATCAGTTCATCAAAATCAATTCGATTCTGATATCGATATATGTCATAACAATAATAAGACAGCTGGTTACAAAGCTCATCTTTAAAGAACCCTATCTCTTCCTTAAAGCGCAAAGCGGCTTCTTTGCTGAGTAAGATCATGTTCAGACAGCTTTGTTCAGCCTGTTTTCGCCCATCCTTGGGACGCTCCAACAACATTGGTACTTTTCGATATTTAACTTCCGGCCGGGATATATTTTTAGGCTCGTTCAACGAAAGATCAAAGCCTGTCATCTCTTTAATACGGGCAAAGTACGTGCTCTTTTCAAAATCTGTACATGTCTTACGAATACAATCTTCCATGATCTGTACAAATTTTCGTTTATCCTCATAATTCTCCAGGTCATATTTACGACTTAAATAATCCAGATAAAACTCAGCTAAGGAAATCGTTTTATGCACCAAATTCTTGAGAGCCGATGCTCCACCGCTTTCAAAGATTTCATCCGGATCTTTCTCGGTCGGATTCTTGACAATCTGCATCGCAACATTGTTCTCAAGAGCCAATACAGAAAATTTGTATGTGGCATCCTGACCGGCACGATCTCCGTCATAACATACGATCACAGGAACCTTTAGCGCTTTGATCAATAAAACCTGCGCCTTGGTACAGGCTGTCCCCAAACAGGCGATACTTTCATGAATTTCCGCCTTTTCAAAAGCTAGGACATCCATAGCTCCTTCCACCAGGATCACACGCTCGTTTTTACGGGCAAAATTCTTGGCCCGATGATAGTTAAAGATCAGATTTCCCTTTTCATAAATCTTGGTTTGGGCTGTATTGATATACTTAGGTCCTTGATCCATATCAGAAAGCTTACGAGCCGTAAAGCCGACAGGATGTCCCTGATCATCATGGATTGGAATCATCAGGCGGTTGAAAAACGTAGCCCGCATTCCCTGTTGACCTTCATGCACCAGACCCGTATCCAATAAATCCTTTGTGGCATAATTTTTCGCCTTAAAATAGTGCGAAGATCGCTCGTCCATAGGTGCATAACCAATTTCAAAACGTTTGCGAATATCTTCATGGATATGTCGTTTCTGCAGATACTGCATGCATAAAAAGCCATCCTCGCTTTGCAACTCATAGGCACAAAACTTAATATACGACTGCATCAAATCATAGTACGGCTGCTCTGCACTTTGTTCTTTCATGACCGGTGCTTCGATTCGTAGTGGATAGCCGATCATCTCCGCTACTTTGACGACAGCTTCCGGAAAAGAGATGTTTTCAATCTTCTGTACAAATGTAAAGACATTGCCTCCCGTTCCACAAACAAAGCACTTAAAAATCTGCTTATCGGTAGAAATTGATAGACTGGGATCATGGTCATCATGAAAAGGACAGACTGCCATATAGTTCTTTCCTTTTTTATTTAATGAAAGATAATGAGATAAGACATCGACGATATCCGCCTGCTGACGAATAGCACGCATATCTTCTTCTTTGATCCAGCTCAAATTATCACCTACTAAAACTGTATTCGTTTTTCAATATAATCTTTTAGATCCTCAATTTTGATGCGTTCCTGTTCCATCGTATCACGATCACGAACCGTCACACATCCATCCTCCATCGTATCAAAGTCAACCGTTACACAATATGGTGTTCCGATTGCATCCTGACGACGATAGCGCTTACCGATGTTCTGGTTTTCATCATATGTACAGGCAAAATGCTTAGATAACATATTAAATACTTCACCGGCCTTATCCTGCAACTTTTTCGATAACGGTAAGACGGCTACTTTATAAGGGGCCAGATAAGGATGAAGTTTCAGAACCACACGCGTATCTCTTTCTAATTCTTCAACCGTATAAGCTTCGCACATTAAAGCCAGAAGCAGACGTTCGACACCAACACTTGGTTCAATGACATAAGGAATATATTTTTCATTGGTTTCCGGATCAAAATATTCCAGGCTCTGCTTACTTGTTGTCTGATGCGCCTTCAAGTCAAAATCGGTACGATCGGCGATACCCCACAACTCGCCCCATCCAATCGGATCGGCAAAGTTATACTCGATATCGCTGGTTCCGTTTGAATAATGCGCCAATTCCTCTTTGGCATGTTCACGAAGACGAATGTTTTGTTCATCCAATCCCAAATCCTTTAAGAACTGCACACAGGCATTACAGTATGTTTTAAACCATTCCAAATCCGTTCCTGGCTTACAGAAGAATTCCAGCTCCATCTGTTCAAATTCACGAGTACGGAAAATAAAGTTTCCCGGTGTAATTTCATTACGGAAGCTTTTTCCTATCTGACCGATACCAAACGGCAATTTTTTACGCATCGTTCTTTGTACATTTTTAAAGTTGACAAAGATACCCTGAGCCGTTTCCGGACGCAGATAGATCGTACTTTTCGCATCTTCCAAAACACCCTGGAAGGTTTTAAACATCAAGTTGAACTGACGAATATCCGTAAAGTTTTTGGCTCCGCACTTTGGGCAGGCAATTTCATGTTCACGGATATAGTTTTCCATCTCTTCATTACTCCAGCCGTTTGGACTCACTTCATTGTGTGTTGCCTCTTCAATCAACTGGTCTGCACGAAATCTGGATTTACACTCTTTACAATCCATCAACGGATCGCTAAAGCCTCCAACATGACCAGAAGCTACCCATACATTCGGGTTCATTAAAATGGCACTCTGGATTCCAACGTTGTTTGGATCTTCCTGAATAAAACGCTTCCACCATGCATTTTTGATGTTCTGTTTCAATTCCACACCTAAAGGACCAAAATCCCATGTATTGGCAAGACCGCCATAAATTTCTGATCCCTGATAGACAAAACCAGAGGTTTTCATATGATTCACTACTTCATTAAAGTCATGTACTTTCATTCCCGATTCTCCTTATCTTTCTTTTTGTTCTGCATAAATTATATACAGAAATAGACGATACTTATTATACAACAAATATTCAACAAAAAAAAGAAGTCAATCGACTTCTCTAACGATCACTGCATATCGCACACAAACCCCATCGACTCCAGATTCTCTTTTGTCTTTGTGGCACTGATGATTGGACTGGATGTTCCTTTAACATCTGTTTGTCCGTTCGCCATAACATGATAGTCATCACTGGAAATGGTATTAAAATCAATATCAATGGTTTCATCAATAGATAAGTTTTCATCGTTATTTTCAAATGAATATGAAATACCTTTTATATCCTTATAACCATTCGCCTGTTGGGAAGCTTGAAACGTCTGTACCATTTGATCATACGTATTTTGATCCGAAACCGTAATCGTGGTGTGCTGTTTTTGAGATAGAATGATATCTTTGTCCCTATCATATTCAAAATCGGACGATACTTCCATCACTCCACCATTCGAATCTTGTTTCAGACTGCAATTCATGGCGGCTGTCTCCGTCTTATTGGAAGAACAACCAGCCATCAGCAAAGAAAGCATACTTACTATGATAATTTTACGCATATTAAACCCTGCTCTTTCCTTACTTCTATTATAATATTCTATAATGATGATGTAAACGATAGGATACATCATTTATTTATAAAAGAACAAAACAAGCCGTAACTACCAATAAAAACGTAAAAACAAAGCCAACGATCTATTGATTTCTCTCTTAATACATAAAACCAAAATAAGGCTTGAACAAAACAAAACACGATCGTTAACAAATGAAAAGGCGATTTTGAACAAACAAGATACAATATGTGATCCCACAAAACACAATAATCTGATTGGCAGTGCCTGAATCACATCTCCTAGAATTCCTTCCTTTTTATACCCTAACCAAACTAAAAGTGCACCAGGTGCCGTCAATCAAGCCATCTCCATCCAGCGATACCAATACGAAAAATAAAACTCTTTGACAAGCAGCCATTCAACGACAAACACAAGAGTCTGCGAGATCAAAAAGAACCCCAGCACCTTTAAGGCCGCCTGTATCCAATGTTTCTGGTTCACAATGATCAACATGGCAAATAACACCCACCATTCATAAGTGACTGTAATGTCGGTAAAAATTGTATTGGCTAAAAATGAAATTTGTGCCAATACACCTGTAATAATCCCTGATAGTATGGCCATCCCTACTACATGTGGCCATCGCACGAAAAGCTGTAAGACTTATTTTTTGATCTTTGTAAGCATAAACTCTCTTTTGTGATAAGTATTCCCATAAATTAATAAAAAGAGCTAAGCAATTACTTAGCTCGACCAGAATATTTACCATCGCTTGTATTTACAACGATCATTTCATCCTGGTTGATAAACAAAGGAACTTTAACTTCCAATCCCGTCTCCAATACCGCATTTTTACTGGCTGAAGTTGCGGTATCTCCCTTTACAGCCGGCTCACATTCGATAACCTTTAACGTAGCCTTATCTGGTAAGACAATACCTAAAATTTCTCCTTCATAAGATGAAATGGATACATTATCATTCGCCTTGATAAATTTCTTTTCCCATTCCAATCGATCGGCAGGGATTTCAATCTGTTCATATGTCTCATTATCCATGAATACCAAAGCATCATCAGTATCATATAAATACTGCATTTCACGTTTTTCAATCTGAGCAGGTTCCACTTTTTCGCCCCCACCCCATGATAATTCTACGTTACTTCCGGTGCGCAGATTGCGAACTTTTGCCTTTACAACCATCGCACTACGAGCTGTTTTATTCTGTGAAACATCTAATACCACATAAATATCACCATCGACTTGAATTGTCTGTCCTGGTTTCAAATCATTTGAACTGATCATTCTTTTCTCTCCTTATCTTTTACCACTACTAATTTTAGGAGAAAAATCCATCTTGTCAAGGAAACGAATACTTGTCATCCGTTTATCCATTTCTTTTTAATCGACAAAAAAATCATTTAAAAGTTTTGCGAGTTCCTGTGGATTTTCTTCATTGACGATATGTCCGGTATTCGAAAGGATAATTTGCTTAGCATTCTTCATATGATTATTAAAATATTGTGCCGACTTAATGTTTGTTTTATCCTGATCTCCACATAAAAGTATTGTAGGTATCGAGAAATCATGAATACGATTTTCAAAATTTATATCCACCATAGATTTTGTCAAAGACAGTGTTTCTTTCTTATCAAAAGCCATGTTTTTGAATGTTGATCTTGGCAAAAAGTGAAATACCAAATTCTGTAGATGAAATAAGAATTTTGGAACCTTATGCGGTGTACCAATCAAAACCAGCTTCTTTACTTGATCCGGATACTCCAGTGCAAAATCTAACGCCAATACACCACCTAGAGAAAGCCCGCATATGCATAGTGAATCATTAAAGCTTCGACAATATCTGGAAAAGGCAGAATACAAACTTGCGTAGCTTGTTTCTTGATGATGTAATAAGGTATTCAGATCCGGACAAATAATATCAAGCTTTTCATCCATTAAACAAACTGTTTGATTCCAGCTATCAGCCCTATGACCGGTTCCATGCACCAAAATTGTTTTCATATGCATTTTCCTTTCATCACATTCTTTTTCTAAATCATATCAAAACTTTATCCTCATATCTATTTCAATCTCACTCTAACATTATTGATCATAAGTGCTACATCACACTTTGAATTCTTTTAGATAAGCACAATACTTTTTAGCTGAGCCATACATTAAAACTTTATTATTTTATAATTTTAAGCTCTTTCATCTGTGATTCTCCCCAACTATAAATCGATTCTAAAGCAGAAATCAGCGTTTTTCCTATATATATCTTAGTTTTTTTCCATATTAAAATGTAAACCTATTGTAATGATTGCTCATGCTTGAATATTTCTTTATCAAATCAAAACTAGTAATTTATTTAACCTCTTTTTTCGCCATCAATACAACAATCTCGTCGGTATTACCAGATTCCCACAAAATCCAACCTTAGCTTTATTATCTTTAAATAGCATTTAACGAACACACATCTTTTATTTCAAATGAATAATAATCTCTATACATTCAATGAATCCTAAACTCATCTAAAATAACTGCTGCATACTCATAATTTAAATCAATCAATATTTCAAGTATATCTTCATATGCTTCAATAAGTTCTTGATCCTGTTTAATTTTATCATCATATGTAATAAAGGACTTAAAAATAATCCAGCGTACTATATTTTCTTGTTCTTTTATTGACCTTTTAAATTTATCTTTCTCTAATTTTGTATATTGAAAACTGTTTCTAATAGAAATTAATATTTCTGGCAGCAATTCATTCATATGCATTTGATAAATCGTTCTCAACAGTTCCTTTATGTGGTATTTTCCATACTTTGTAAATTGCATATTCAAAAACTGCTTATCTGCATATGAATAATTTGTTTTAATCTTACTCCAGTCTCCCATACAATATCTCGTTACAGAAAGCATAAGAGATTTATATAACTGTATTCGAACATACTCTTCATCAATCTCATTTACTTTTTTCTCAATATATAGAATTTTATTTTTACATACATTTCTTCTTTTTGAGTCAACATATGAATCAAAAAATTCACACAAAAAATTGCCAAAGATATCTTGATAGAACTCAATTGTATCTGTCGTAAACTTTGTAAAATCAATCTCTTCAAATAAAATATCGATTGCCGCTTTTGCATCATCTGTGGTTTGAATCATTTCCCGCTGAAACAACTCTATGATTTCATGTGCTTGATAAACATCAAAAATTTCGTGAACATTATAATTTCTTTCAGTATATTTCCAAATATCAATTACACATAGCAACATTTCATGAATAACCGTTCTAAAAGATTCGTTCATAAAATTTAGACCGCAATTTGCGGCATAGCATATTGTAGATATATCATAGTTACTCATATCAAAAGCATCTATCTCTAAGGATTTTTCCTGAAACAGATACTTATCTATTATCTCTTCCTTGCGACTAACATAACAATTTCCACCATCATCTTCGATATAACGATCTACTCCTGACAACTTAGGCTGCATATTAGGACTAAATATAAACTCTTCATCTTTCTTACTCTCTTTCAAATAATTAGCATTATATTTTTGATGTTCCATCTGATCTTCAGATAATATAATAATTGTATTAAATACCGCTTGTGCCAAAGTTTCGTGATTAGCTAAATATCTTTTCACATATTTAGCCATTTCATCAATAACACCATGTTGCCCCTTATACATCAAACAATCCAACACGATTTTCTTTATTTTATTTTTTAGTCTAATAGAAACGTCATTTTCCAATTGATTCAATAAAACTGGCATAAGTGCAGTATCCGCCAAAAAGCTTCCATTAGAAAACAATTTCTCTATTCCGTTAATCCATATAGTGCAAAACCTCTCCCTTTTCTCATTTTCTAATTCTCGATGATTTATTGCACCAGCAATTAAAAGTATCAAAAGATTTTCATATTGGAATGCCATATCAGTGTCCTTCATCAATTCTAAAATAACTTGAATTGCATCAAGAGTTGACGGCAAATCAATCTGCCCAGATACCATATTATCATTACACTTTTTTATCACCGTATTTAATCTCTGATTAGGTTTATTTAATTCTTCTTGTCTTAGAACAATTTTTTCTGCTTCCCCTGATATTTGGGGTTCTAACATAATTATATTGTCGGTTATCTTGGTTGCTTTTGCAACACGCATATCCATTTTTTGAACCTGTAAGTAGTCCTGTGCATTCTCTACGTCATTTTTAATAATTGAATATAAATAGTCAAGAATTCCATAGCATTTATCCTGAACTATTGAATCAAAATATATCTGTGCATGAGATACATATTCTTGTATACTCAAATCGCATTTTTTATCCAACTCATATCTATCTTTAAGTTCCGGTACTCCCATGATCTTAAGAATTTGTTTTTCAAGCAACTCTTTTGTCGGATTTTCATGAAATAATATATATCTTGATATATCCCAATGAACCAGTTCTATGCTTGAAGCTAAGTCCAAAGCATAACCTGGTAATTCGTTTTCAAAATGCATTCCTATACTCTCAATGATTGTAAGCAATACTATATTATTTGATTTTGAATAAATAGTTTCTTTGACATAATTTGCAAATGCAACAGTGAATTCATGATCCTTTTTACAAATCTCCAAACTGCTTATTATAGCCTCTTTAAGACAAAAAATAACATCTCCTATTAAGGTAGGTACATTGTGATCTCTGATCCCTGCAAGCCACATGTCTCCATTTCCCCAATATTCCTTTATTGCATTACTCTCACTAATTTTTACTTTGATTTTTATTACATATTCCGGATTATTAGTTGCATATTCTAATATTATCCTATTTATTAATTGAATTGCCCAATGAAATCCCACTTTAAAATTCAATCGAAACAAGTTCCATAAAAATACATTTTCGTGCACTGTTCTATATAAAAAGTTATGATGTTCAGCCTTCTCACTTAATCCATATTCAAACCCCTTAGACAATCCATCGACTCCATAGAAATTTAATTTCTCTGCATCTCCTTTTCCACTCAACCATAGTATATCAGCTATCGAACACAATTCACTTGCTAATCTAGTTACCAAAGTAGGATAAGCATTCTTCAATGTCCATTCCATAATATCCTCTGACTTACGCATACTTATTCTATTTCCATTAATATAATTATTAATCAAGGTATTAAAAAACTTTTTTAACCACTCTCCAGAGTTATCCGCCATTTGATACAGTGCTTCCAGGCAAGGCGATATTTCATCTATGATTTTATAAGAGTTTTTTTGCTCAGATTCCTGCAACAAATATTCCACATAATATTCCAACATGGCGCATGCATCTGAAGCGATAACTGCCACTTTATCTTCTTGTTTCGCATAATCCAAGCATAACTTAACTATATCATCTCTTCCGATTATATTTTTCTTATATATTTCTTCGTTTTTCAAAAGTCGAATAATACATGGTCTTCCATTACCAATTGGAGACAATTTCATTTGTGGGGATTCTTGTTTAATATGTAATAACCTACCTTCAAACGCAAACAAATTAATATTCTTCACAAATTCGGACAACATGCCTTGTTCCAGAAGCTCCGCCCCCTGTTCTTGGAAATAATTATCACAAAACCTTGACTTCACAATGCCAATTTCCGTTTGTCTTTTCCAACTTTGGGGAATCTCATCAGAAAATATAAGGCTATATAAAAACTTATCTCTACTTACCTGTACAAACATTTTATTTGAAATCCAAATCTGATACCGTCTATACACACAGCGCCCAAGATTTTCTATTTCATCATAGAAGGTCTTATACTTCCCTTTGCATAAATCAAAAGCTTTATCAAAATAATGTTCAAAGCAAATATCTTCGAAAATGTCATATTTAAGTCTAATATAATTCCCTTGTTGGGCAATTACACCTTCTGAAAGCAATGCGTGCATTATGTTTCTATCTATGTCGTCCTCATGAATACCTAACAAAAATTTTCTTGCTCTTTCAAACACAATCTTCTCAACAGTTTCAATAACTTTATTGCTGAGTATGCCATACTTTCGAGATTTTTCTTCCAAACATATTATGTTTTTCCAAATATATTCCCTTAGAGAATTTTCATCACCTATATTATCAATATCTATTGAATTACTAACTATCAAATTTATATAAAAAGGCGATTTTAATAAATCAACATACAAATTTGTCCTATACATTTTATGAATAATCGGATATTGCTCCATAAGCGATGCAAGTTCATATCCCGTTATATCGCTAACTTCATAAATTTTTATGTTAAAATTTGTTTCTAGTTTAAAAAAAGCATTTTTATCACTCGTTCTACAAGATGTTATAATGTACACATTTTGATATTCTGCCGCCATATTATACAAATATTGCAACAATTCAAATTTTGTTTCGGCACAGTCCGCAATAAACTCGAGCGCATCAATATAGAATATTAATTTCCTTCCATTAACACACTCTAAAATGTCTTGGAGACAGCACCCCCAAATATCATCAATATGACTTTCTTCCAAAAATCTTTCAGCACGAGCATATAAAACCAGTTTTTCATTTTCAACATATTTTTTGCATAAAACAGATTTACCGCTACCAGCTCCACCTTGTATTGAAATATATCGCTCATTGTCTTTTGTTATTTTTTCAAGAAATTCATTTCTATCGATTTCATACTCTCCGTTAATCAATCCTTCAATATTTTTCAACCCTGAACTACTAAGTTCCAATGCACCTTTAAATTCTCTGATATTAATATCAAAGTTCTCATACTCATCCTTTAATACCTTGTATAATTTCTTCTGAAAATTGGAATCATTTTGTGCTCTGCTTATAATATCATTTGTAGTAATCAAATTATCTTTAACAGTAAATGAAACTCTCCCTATTTGATTATCGCCAGTATATTCTTTTATATTATCAATACTATTATTACTCAGTACGAAAAACACAATATTCTTTAGGGTCGAATACTTTTTGTCTTTTGAATCCCTTATTTTTTCCAATGTACCTTTTATTTTTGTTGGTACATTTTGAGTTGTACTTACTTGCACTAAAAGTTCTCTATTTTCTGATATCAAATCTACATATGGATAGGTTGCTGTCTCAACATTCAGATTACTAAACTTCTGTCCAAACCAAACATTACATACTTCAATAGCAAATAGCTCAAACATTTTAGCAGCATCAAATAATCCATTTTTATTTGCCATTTTAATTTTTTCTTCATATGATGCCATATATTCAATTATTAAATCCATTCTTTCATTTGAGTGCAACATATATTTGATGCTCCTTATTTTTTATTATCCTTTTATCATTTACCTAATTTTTTATATTATCATATTCAACTAATATTTCTATCATAAAATTCATTATACGCCTATTTAATTCTTATTTATCTCCAACTTCTAATTTCGGCAAATTATTTAAACTCACCTTCTCCAAATTCTACCTTTACGTTGATAACGCTATCTGGTGATTTGTGGGACAAAAGTACTACTGTCTCAACATGTGTCGTTACTACTATTGGAACACATTCCATCAACCTCGTTACTGTCATGTGAACACAATTCAGCAGTTCTATGTCGTCCTCTTGCATTTTTTCTTTGTGGTTTAAATTTAGCACCATCTACGCTGTTCTTCAAGCCTGTTTTATACACGAATGTCAACTGTGCAGGGTCTACATTTCCATTTTCATCAAGTCCACCTACAATTACTTTTTCAACAATGCTTTCAAACACATATCGGTCAAATTTATCAAGGACTTCATTCTGCTCCAAAGTTTTCTTAAACTCTTTCAGACGTTTTTTGATGTCCTTTTCATTATCAGAAGTTTCTTGTAATTTTTTTCTTTCTTCAATAAGCTGTTCTTGTTTGCTTACTAAATCAGCATATTTGTTTTCGTAGGTTTCCTTATCAATAATTTCTTCCAGACGCATATCCACAAGTTTACTCTTTTTCTTCTCTAATGCGTCTATCTCTTTTTCTGCTTTATCAAGTTGTTTTGACACCACACTACTACTAAGAGTATCTTCCATTCTCTGCAAAAATTCTTCCAGAACATCTTTATTATCACCACATAATAAGCGATAACTTTCTACAAATGCTTCTTCAATAGCTGTTTCTGGAATACCTTTGCTATGCTTACAGAATTTTTTCCCTTTCTTCGTAGCTGTTACACATTGCCATATAACCTTGCTGTATTGCGAACTGCTGTGCCAGTTACGTCTTGTTAAAGTACCGCCACAAAAACCACATTCTAGCAAGCAACTGAAAGCATATTTCCTACTATATTTCTCTCTTTTTGTATTACCCTCTCCAATCTTTCCTCTATTTACATTTCTTCTGGCAAGAATTTCTTGTGCTTTTTCAAAAACCTCTTCACTAATAATCGGTTCGTGATGATTGCGAATATAAAATTTATCTTCTTCTCCGAAGTTCTCTAATCTTCGCTTTGAAATCGGGTCAACAGTGAATGTTTTTCCTAGCAATAAATCGCCCTTATATTTCTCGTTCTTAATAATGCCAAGAACCGTTGACTGCACCCATGTAGAACTCCCATATTTTGTTTTATATCCTAAATTTTCAAGTTCATGTGCAATAACAGAACCGCCAGCACCCTCAATATATCGATTAAAAATATAACGAACTATTTCCGCTTCTTCTTCATTCACTGTAATTGTCTTTGTGTCTTTGTGATAATCATATCCTAGACAACCTTGAAAGCCAACCAACTCTCCCCGTTTCATTTTCATTTTCAAACCTTTTTTAACATTTGCAGAGATATTTTCAACTTCCTGCTGTGCTACAGAACTAAGTACAACTAAGAGCAACTCACCGTCCATAGTTAAAGTATTGATTTTTTCATCTTCAAAATAGACTGCTATATTACGCTCCTTTAACATACGAACATATTTTAAAGTGTCCAGTGTATTCCTTGCAAATCTTGAAATAGATTTTGTAATAACCATATCTATTTCTCCATTCATGCAATCATTTATCATACGCTGAAAATCTTCTCGTTTCGTTACCTGCGTACCTGTGATTGCTTCATCTGCATATATATCTGCAAGTACCCACTCTTTATTCTTTTTAATCAAATCTGTATAATAAGCCACTTGTGATTTATAGCTGTTAAGCTGGTCTGCACTATCTGTACTAACTCTGCAATATGCACCAACACGCATAAGTTCAATCGTTTTTCCTCTTGTACGAGTTTGCAAGTCGTTCCTTGCTTTGATTACTTCTACTTCTTTCACATAACCACTTCCTTTAATATTTGCATTTTGTGTTCCTATTGTATTATTATTATACAATTTTCAAATATACAATTCAAGCGGTTATGTCTGAAACAATTTTATAATCTCGCATAAGTTTTGATTTTACTAAAGCATATTCTTTCTCAGAAATCATTTTACGGGCAAGAAGTTGGTTCAACATGGCAATTTGCATACTATATCGAATTAGTCTTTTCTCCATATAAAAACCCCCTTGCTTGTAAATCCCAAGCAGACAGACGGCTTTGGAAAAGCTCCACTGGCATTTCAGCCATTCCCATTCTTGTGGGCAGAACCGCACCATGCGGGCGTATCATTATCCTGTGAATACAGGTCATGGCGGGACGACTTTTCCAAAGGTCGCTCTCGGATCACTGCATGGGTCGCTCGATTTCTTTGGAAAAGGTCATGGCGTACAGTCCCCGTGGCTCGCTGTATCACAAACGTATCTGTCTGCTTTATTCAGTTGTCAAAGAACAGTGGCGAAAGCCTACACAGGCTCTCATGTGTAAAAGCAGAGGGCAGGACAGGAAAGGGAGAGTTTAACAAATCATGCCCTGCCTGTATCTGCTATTTGTTTGGTTCGTCTATCTCAAATTCACAAATCATCTTCAAGAGAGCTTCTCTGATACGTCCCTTGAGTTCCATATCCACAACAATGCAGACATTTCCATATTCGTCGTAGAATGGACGCAGACAGCATTTCGATATGTACGGTTCGTAAAACTCTAGTAGTTTTTCAATCGCACCTGCATTGCCGTCAACAGCATTTGAGATAAGATAAAATGACGGGTGTGCTTTATTCATTCTGCGTTTTCTCCTTTAACTTTTTTCTGATAGTATCAAGTGATTTTCTTCTGGAACGATACGATGAAGTACGGTCAATATTAAACTCTTTTCCGATTTCTGTATCGCTCATACCCAAGAAGAAATACATCAACACAATATCTCTTTCTCTTTCTGGCAGACCTTTGAGGGCTTGTGCAAGTTCATCATCAAGCACACGGATTTCGATACCGCATACATGAAAAGCGGTATAATCTCCCTCGTATTCATCCCAGACGGACAATTTTTCAATGACGATTTCGGGAAGTTCGCAAAATGAAATTTCTCTTTTTCTACGTCGTCCCAGCTCTTTGCGGTAGTTTCGGACTACTCCTCTGACCACTCGCTTGAGCTTGCAGTCAAACTGACACTGTATCGTCTTTTGGAAGTCTGACGGTTTCATCAATCACACCCCCTTTCCGTTATGACGTGAAAAGTGCTTATCCCCCTTTCCGCACCATATCTGTACGGTGAGGTGTGATTTGTTGCGTGGTTTGAAAAAATAGTAAAACTTTTTCTCTGGAACTAAAAAAGCCCGCACAAACAGATACTTTGTACGAGCTAAGTCAATGCCATATTCAATTGTTCGTGTGCTATTAAATAAGGCTTGAAGATAATATAGAATATTAAATCTGCCCCATTCGTCAAGTCCCTTTATAACACCATGACTTTGTTAAATCGTCTTTTTTGTAATCGTATAGATATATTCCTCTGGTGTAGGCGTTTTGTTTCCAAAGTATCGCTTGAAGTTCGCCTGCACTTCTGGGTCGGTACTATTCATAGCTTCATTAACCATCGCTTCAATATTTGCCCGAACATCAGCTACTGACATACCCCCAGCCTTTGCACCTGCTTTCAATGCTTTTTTTATATCTCGTTTTTTTAGTCCTATCATAATTATTCCTCATATCAAGTTACAATACGTTTTAAAATGTTCTTTCAAAATGTCTATATAGAATAATTCCTAAAAAAGTTTGCAGTAAGAATAAACCAAAAACAATTCCTATAACCCACGCTTCTACATGAAGTAACGCAAGTACAAAGGCAACAAACAAGTACACGAAAGTCATTAACTGATACACTAAAGAACCTGCTTTCATTCTTAAAAATATTTTTCTTTCATCAACACTATTGATATGATTTTCTCTATCTATACTCTCCAATTTTTCTTTATTATTTGGCATTTCATAATAACAAATTTTTAATAATTGAACACATGAAGCAGACGCTAAACCGACTCCTATTGCTAAAAAAAGTGTAGAGTAATAGTCAGTATCAATAATGAAATATCCAAAGCATATAAGAACTATACCTAGAATAATCTCAATGATAAACGGTAATTTTTTCTTCATTTAATTTATCCTCTATATAACTAAATAACTAAAGTTTTATCTATTTACCCTCATTTCACATTTTTTTCTCAATCATATTGCTGACTATAATCAAAATAATCGGTTGCACTGCGATAATTACTCCAGTAATAATTGCTGGAATTAAATAATCTAAGCAAATAAATATAATGGTTGATAAACCTAATAATGTGGTATTAACCATATTTGTCACATTTCCTGCCTTTTCTTTAATTGAAATATTACGTTCATCCATAACATTTATTTTATAATCGGTATCTCTTTTCATCATTTTGTTATGGAAAAGCTGTGTATGGGAAATGGAAAAAATCGCCGTAAAGAGTAACGCTAATCCAATGTCTACCATTTTAGGAAAATCAGTTAAGAAAATAATTAAGACCAAAATAATTGAAATTACATAACCCAAATACCAAATCATATTTTTTTCTTTCATTTTAACATCCTCCTCGTAAATACAAATATCTTGCAATTTTAAAAGCCAGTGAGACAGACTGATTATACTTGCTAGAAATTACATGGTCTTGTGTAAATGCCAAAGACGTATAATAAATACGATTTGTCCAATTGTAAATGCTCCAATAATAGTGAAACAAGGAACTACTGTCATATATCCGGTAAATATTAAAGCAAAAAGGGCTACAGAAATCGTGACATTCATTGCTTTGAACCCACTTGCCATAGCTGCATTACCAAGTGCGATATTTCTCTCATCATTTTCTTCAATTTGCATTTCTTTAGTTTTCTTGCCAAATAAATCGCAGGCACCAGATACAATCAATGAAATTCCAATGAGGGATGTACCTACTACGATTAAGTCAGGACGTGGAACAGGTATTATGTCATTTACTCCCAAACCGTATGTTAGTAATCCTCCCAGCCAAATAAACATTCCAGCAATTATCATTAAAATCAATGAACCTTTTTTCATAATCAATCCTCCTCATAAATAAATATTTCTTCTATGCTCATATCAAAATATCTTGCAATCTTAAAGGCTAATATAATGGAAGGATTGTAGCGACCATTTTCTAAAGAGCCTATTGTTTGACGAGATACTTCAAGAGCAGTAGCTAAATCTTCTTGTTTAATACCTCTTTGTTTTCGTAATTCTTCTAAACGATTTTTCACAACATACCTCTTTCTCAACTGTATGGAAAGTTCGCTTTCCTTTTTCTAATTTTATGATACTACCACAAACGGCAAATGTCAAGCAAACTTTCCATGCAAATATTTATCCTAAAATCTTCCAATTGCTATCCTTATGAAGTGTCAGCTCATACTGTGATATCTGCATTGCTTTTGTCTGATTGTCGATAAACTTCACCGCAACACTCACTTTCACACTGTCGCCGTCAGCCGTGAATACAGGATTGACAAGCTCGGAATAAAGGTAGTCCCCGTTTATCGGTTCAAGGGCGTTTCCCTCTACATAGTAGGCAAGCTCTTTGTCCGTAGCGGTCGGGTACAGCTTGAAGAATGTTTCCAGAAACGCCGTAGCGTCTGCCGTGGTATCAGCGTCCACGCTGTTATCTGCTTCCTGTGCCTTTGGTTCGTAGCTGGATTTTTCCATAGCAGGAGCAAGGGTCGGGTTCTGGATAATCACCATATCCCCGTCAGCGTCCACATGAACGGTCACGGTATAGGTTTCTGATACATTCCTTGTCTGGTCGCCCTCTTTTATCTGCTGATCTACTTCGTAGGCAACAGTAAAAGCGTTCTCCCCAGACTGTTCCACGTCCCAGATAAGTACGTCCGTGACCGTGGAGCTGGTCGGTATATCTGTTCTCACCGTATCAATATTCAAATCCTGCAATTCCTGTGTCAGATAGGCACTGATAGCCTGTGTCCTTGCTTCGATTGCTTCCTTGCTGTTGCTCCATGTGTAATAGGATTTACAGAAATTCTTCACGAAATTTTCTATCCCGTTGGTATCGTTAAGTCGTAGCTGTATGGTTTCTACCTCATGGGTGGTGTGCTGGTCGATAGCCGTAAAATTCTTATACACACCAAAGCTCACGCTTGCGATAAGCACCACCCAGAGGGCAATGACGGACTTCTTATGCGTCCCCACTTTCATAGTGCGAATTTTCTTTTCTTTTATCGGTTTTTCTTTCTTCTTGAACATGATATTTCCATTCCTTTCTTTCTATTGCTTAATTCTGCCAGCCCCGATAAGGTGCTGTTGCCAGTAGCTATTGTTCAAATCAGCGTAGCCTATCGGGTCGCCAGCGTGATACATCTGATTGTTTCCTACATATATTCCGACGTGCGTTACATACGTTCCCGCATTGTAGGTGCTGTGGAAGAACACCAAATCACCAGCCTGTGCCTGTGAAAGCGGGATATGCTGGGTAGCGTCATACTGTGCCTGTGCCGTTCTCGGTAGAGAAATGCCAGCCTTGCCATAGCACCATTGAACCAGCCCCGAACAATCAAAAGAAGTATTAGGATTGCTCCCACCATACACATAGTTCCAGCCTTGATATTTCAGAGCTTCATTCATTATCTTCTGTGCCAGCTCGCCCGACACTTGACTGACCGTAAGATACTGGCTGACAAGCTCCACATAGAACATATTCCCGTAAGCATATCGCCAGCCACCATTGCGGGCGACAGCGATAGGGTTTGTGTAGGTGACTTTCTTCCCGCCAGACTTGTCACGGGCGAAATTCTCTGCCAGCGTGAAGCTGTGCTTTTTCCCGTTCTTAGCCACATAGCCGATATAGCCACCGCCATAGTTATAGGACTGTACCACCACGTTTATATCCTCTATGCCTTGACTTTCTGCTGAAGAAAGCAGGGACGCAAAATACTTGCACCCCTGCTTGATTGAGTTTTCCGTATCAAGGGAGTTAGGCGGTAAGCCCATGCTCTCGGAACTCTGCATAACGTCCTCGGCTGTCCCGCCACTTTCCACCTGTATGATTGCCAGCAGATAGGGGACGTACTCGGAAATGCCGTACTCTTTAGCGTATTTCTCTACCATTGGCTGATGTTTCAACACTTCTGCGGACAGGTTCATGCCCGTTACCCATGAGGAAGAACCACCGCCCCCGTCGTCGTCCTCGGCACTGATAAGCACACCAAAGAAAAGCACTATCGAAAGAAGAAAGGGAAACAGACTGCCGATAAGGGCGATATGTCTTAGCTTCATTTCTTACGTCCTTTCTTTCCTGTCATGTTTAGGGTCGCTTTCTTGATGTTTCGCTCCTTTCTGGTGGTCTGCTGGTTCAGCTCCACACCATTGAGCCTTGTTCCGTGTTTCTGCAATACAGGTTCAGCAGATTTTGAAGCAAGCGGACGCTCCTTGACAGGCTGTGCTTTCGTCGGCTCGGTATGTACCTTATCAGTGCTTGTCCTATCAGATGTGACAGGGCGTTTTTTCATATCCTGCATGACAGGCTCACGTTCTTTAGAAGCGGTCACAGGTCTGTCATGGGGACGGGTAGCTCCTGTTGTCGCTGATCCGTCCGTCGTTCTTCCAGCCTGCTTTGCTTCCTGTGCCTTTTGAAGCTCCATACGCTTGTCAGCGATATTCTGTCTGTGCTGTTGGAGCTTGTCGGCACGCTGGCTCTGTCTGGTTTCCTGTCCCTGCACAATGCCACGCTTGAAGTCGGACACATTTTCCTTTGCCTTTTCCTTAGCGGAGTGCAGGGCATAGGCGGTCTGTGCCGGCATATCCTTGATATTCTCCTTGACAGCCGTTGCCTTGTCCTTGACCTTGTTTTTCGTATCAAGCACCGCACCTACGGCAGAACCAGCTCGGCTACTCATGGATTGATTACCCCTGTTTCCTCTGGAAGCAGAAGAACGGGTTTTATTTCCTGCACCCGCAACAGCACTTCCCGCCACAGCTCCCGCCATGCTTCCAGCCGTGACCGCACCAGCGATACGTCGCTCCATACGCCTAGCCCTGTGTCGCATGAACATGTACGGGCGACGGAATATCCTGCGTCCCATGCTCTGGCTGTCCCCAGCATTTAAACTGAACATACTCATAAGGTCGCCCAGCTTCATGTAGATACCCGCAAAGCACACTATCTGTAAGAACGCAATCATAAAGAACGGGTAATCGGTAGATATGTTGTAGAACATACTGGAAATAGAAAAAGCCACCGTGACAATGAGCGTTATTCCCGCCCTTGTCATAATCGTATTGAACACTCGCACGATTGCCTGTTTCGCCATGTTCTCATAGCTGGGTATCATAGAAAGTAAAAAGCTGATAGGCAGAAACATAGCGAAGATGATAAATAGTATCTGGGAGAATATCATCATGCCTGTGAGCAGGAAAACGAATATCGTTATCCCCAGATTGAAGATGAGCAGGAAGAACACCATTCCCAGACGGTTGATGACCTGCGGTATCGTCAGATTGTCGTTGTCGTTGTCCTCGATTTCCGTTTTCACCACGTCCTCACGGGTCGCCCCGTCGTCGGCAGAGGGACTAGCCGATACCAGAGCTTCCACACGGTCAGCCCCAATTTCTTCTATATCGCTGTTGCCGAACTGCAAAAGTAGCCACGGCTGTTGTACCTGTATGGAAAACAGGCTGTCCCTTATCAAGTCCACGCTGTCTTTTCCCGCACTGTCGCTGTCTGGGAGCATGATTTTTGTCCCCAAATCCAGCGAAGCGGTACTAATATCACTGGAAAAATCGTTTATCTTCTTGATATAGTCGGGAGCGTAGGCGATAAAGGAAGCGGACACAATAAACACCACAATGAAGTTGATAACAGCGTGGAGTGCCTTGCTGGTTTCTCGCTTTATCAGTCCCGTGTAGGCAACATAGATACCCACGATAAGGATAATGAGAAGCAGGAAGCCCACATAGAAGCCAGTGCTTCCAAAGCCATTTTCCGTCACGCCCGCTAGGGTCTGTATGCTTTTCCCGATACTGTCTGCCATGTCGTTGATAAAGTCCAGCTTATACGCCTGCTGGACGACGTACCCTGTGGCGTTGCTTAGATACAGGCTGATAGTCCAGATAAAGTTGGTGATACAGTACAATCCGTATTGTACGGACTTTCCGATACCGTCCAGCCAGTTCCACGGAAGCCAGCCCCAGCTATTGTCCACATAGAAGTCAAGCTGGTAGTTTTCCAGCGGGTACTGTGAATACAGGTTGTCCGCATTGACGGTATCATCTACCAGCCCCGTGGCATGAGCCACCGTCCCGAACAGGGAGAGAAACACAACAGAGGTAAAAATGACTATCACAGCTATCTTGAAAAAGCGAAAGAGCTTCTTTTTTTTCAGAAGCCCCTTTATCCTATCTTTCATCACTCCACCTCGCTTTTCACGGGCGGTCTGGTATCAAAGGCGTGCAGTAATTCTTCAAAGACAGGGTGTATCTGCACCACGCCCACACGCCCGTACAAGTCTTGAAGCAGGCATTGTCCGTTCTCCAAGTCACGAAGTCGTTTCTGGTTGTTCTCGTCGTCCTTGTCGATACCGAAAAATTCAAGGGTTTGCTTTATCTCGTTAATGTCGGTACTTCTAAAGGCAAACTTCAAGCCGATATTGTTCTTTAGGCTCTCTTTGGACACGTCGCCAGAGGATTGCGTGACGAAGTACACGCCCGCCTGCATAGCACGTCCCGCACGCACCAGCTTGTTGGAGAGGGTTTCGCCCTGTGCCACGTTGAGGAACGCCCATGCTTCATCCAAATCCACGATTTTAAAGATACTTCTGTCGCTGTGGATAAAGTCAAGGGCAAAGGTACTAATCACAATCAGCATAGCCACGGACAGCAGTTCTATGGTCGTGTATTCCTCAAAGGTCGTGTCCTTGTCGGGCAGTACCAAATCTGCCACCTGTATGATATTGAGCTGGTTGTCCAAGCTGATAGCGTTAGACACCGAACCGTCCGAGAACAGCAGATGTGCAAAATCATAGTCTGTAAAGCTGTCGATATGGTCGGCAATGTTGCGGGCAATCGCCGTGTCCTCTCTGCGTAGCTCGTCTATCACATGGAGAAGTCCTCGCTGATCGCTCTGGGTCACGGCTCGTACCGCTTTTCTAAGGACAGGGAATTTCTCGCCGTCCCTAGAGGAAATCCCCGTAAGGAATGTGAGAATGTCTATCGCCAGACTTTCAGCGTCCTTTACATTCTTCATAATCACGAACGGGTCAAGAAGCCCAGCATTTTCCTTATCGCTGGTAAGGTTGACGATATTGATTTCATGGGCTATCTCTGGAAGCGTTTCTTTCCAGTTGCCACGCTCTGATTTAGGGTCGAGAATGACCGCCTGTCCCCCAAAGAGGACGGAATAATAGACAATCAGATTGTTGCAGAATGATTTCCCACCGCCCAGCGAACCGACAAAAGCGGAAGCCAGAGCATTGGTGACCGTACCTTTCACGCCTTGACTGGCAAGAGAGGGCTGTAAATAGACGTTTCTTCCCGTGTCCACGGAATAGCCAATATAGATACCTGTATTTTCGCCAAGCTGTTGTGTCGCCCCGAAGCCAAGCCCTGCCAGAAAGTCCGATTTCACATACTGCACATAGTCATTGATATAACGCTTGCTGGCGGGAAGAAATTCAGAGTGAAGCCCCAGCATATCCCCAGCGGGTCGGACTAATTTTACATTGAGGTCGTCGTAAAAATCCTTGACCTCATCACAGCGTCGTTTCAGCTCGTCAAGGTCGGGAGCTGATACACGGATAACGTAAGAGAGCTTATACATACTTTCCTTGCTCTGGTCTAAGTCGGTTTCCAGCTCGTCCACGCTGTCCAGTGCGTCCACCACATTTGAGCTGGTTTCGCTTCCAGACTGATAGGCGTGATTGTCCAAATCTTTCAGCTCTTTCTTTTTATTTCTCACAGTAGAAAGTGCCTTGCGGTTGCCAACGATTTCCACGTTCATAGAAGTGTCCACAGGAAAGGTGAACTGCTGTTGCTGGAAGTAAAATATCTCACTGGACGGAAAATCCAGCTCGCCCACAATCGCATTGACGGTAAAGTAGGACACGAAGCTCTCGCTGTCCTCATGTTCCAGCCTTATGTATCGCTGGCTTTCCTCTATCAGACAGCGGGTCGGACGGATAAGGTCGTACTGCTTGATGAGCGTTGCCTTTTTCAGCTTCTTCTTTGGAAGCGAATACTCGTAGTCCTCATACGCCACGCCGTCCCTGCCGTAGATATGCTCGATAAGATAACCGAAGTCGTTCTTATCTAAGCGTCGGAACTTGAAACGGCGGGAGATTTTATTTTCCAGCAGTTTTTCCATTTTCATGTAGCGGTTGATTTCATCATCTGGCATGGAGATAAAGTCGTTCATCAGCGTATGGTTGACTTCATTCAAGAACTCTTTGAACGTCATAAATGCCGATTTCTTCATGCTCTCCAGACTGACTTTTTCCTCTGTCACAATGAGCTTGAAGCCGATAAAAAAGCGGTAGTCCACTTGATTGTCCCCAATCATGGAAACAAGGGCTTCCGTCTGTTCGTCTATCTTCTGTATCGCCACATCACGAAGTCGTCCCGTTATCAGCTTTTTTGACTGTTCCTGTATGCTTCTTACGGAGCTTTCCGTCGCTATCTGCAAGGCGTGTATTTTTCCCTCACGGCTCTGTGCGATAAGCTGACGGAAGCTGTCATGGACGATAAACTTCTGCTCCGCTGACAGAAAAGAATAGTTATACGGTATCAGTTCATAGTAGGCGAATACCTCATTGTCCTTGTTCCAGACAAGATTGTTGTCGATATATTTAATCGGGAACATACATCACACTCCTAACCGCCGTGACGGGTTCGCTGAACACTTCCTTTTCCAGCTTCACGGCTTTTCCTGCATAGGTCACTTTTGGTCGCAGGGCAAACGTAATCTGCGATTTCAAGAAGCTGTAAGGCTTCTTGCCGTCAAAGGTCTTTTGGCTCATGAACCATGTGAGGGCAACGGGAATACCGAAGTATTTCAGAAATGCCCCCTCGATAAGCGATAACGGCGGTAAGTCCCCTAAGAGAATGACGGCAAACTCCGTGATGACAAACCACGTTATCTGGGTAAAGGTAACGGGAAACGGGAGAGTGAAGTCATTGATTGCATACAAGACTTTCTCCACGTTCCAGATACCCGTATAAGATTTAATTTTCTTCATTGTCCAGCTCCTTTCTTTCAATGATTAAGGGACAGCCCGCTTCTGGCCGTCCCCGTAAAATACAAAAAACTGTCAGTAGCGACCTTGCCTGTCGCTGATCTGCCAGCTCTAATATGGTATCTCGCATATCCCTCGGCTTGTTTCAATGAATGTCCCCTCAAAGGATAAATCCCTGCCGTATGCTTCATAGTCGATATAGTTTTGTAATTGTGGCGGTATCTCGCCCAACATCTGCAATTCGTCGATAAAGTAATAGGCAATGTCGGTCATGTCGTCACAGTCTGGATAGAAATAAATGTCGTCCTTGTGTTCGTAGACCTCTTCCAGACTTCCATAGTGGGAAACAAACTCGTCCAGTGCGTCGGTGATATAATCGGGAAGCTCACAAATCATGTCGTACATCTCATTGAGTTCTTGAATGGAGAGATACTCCCCGATTTCAATAGGGAAGTTGTCGGTATCATGGACAGCGTATTCCTCATAATAGCTGTTCAGCCCGATACGCTCCTCAACATCTTCCTCGTCGATAGGGAAAGAGAACCAATCCCCGACAAGTTCGCCCTCATTGTACTTGCCAAGATTAGCGATATATACCCTCATGTCGTCAACCACAGGCACACACCTCTTTTCTATGGAAGCTCATAGATACCGTGGTCGGTTTCCACAAAGCGTCCGTTGTCGTCAAGGTACTGCCCGTATGCTTCATAATCGAAATAGCGGGTGACGTTCTCACTTAGGGAAGTAAAGTCTGGGTCGTTGTTCAGTATGTGGCGGGCAACGTCTGTCATGTTCTTACACCACGAATAATGAATGATGTCATTTCTGTATCGGTGCAATTCGTCAAGGTCGGTGAAATAGCACATCAGCTCCCCGTAGTCCTCTTTCAAGTCAGAGGGCAGGCTTTTATAGGTATGGTACAAGTCGTCGAGTTTTTCAATGGTGGTATCTTCCTGCACTTCATCAGCAAAGGGAAGCTCCTTGCCCGTGATATAGTAATAGTCTGTATCTACATCAATCCCCAGCAGTTCTTCTACCTGTTCTGTGTCGATAGGCAGGGTGAACCAAAAGGCTCGGATTTCTCCGTCTGTCGGTTCTCTTGCTTCAATCTGCACACGCATTTCTTCCATGTTTCATCACGTCCTTTCTTTGTAACGCTTCCTGTATGACGGTATAAGGCACACCGAATACATAGCGTGAAAAATCTTCCAACTGTTTCTTAGGGTAGTCGGACAGGCAAAGGCGTTTCATCTCAAACCAGACCACACGCTTGTAGTAGGGCAGGTCGGAGAGGTACGGACAGCCAATTTTTGCCTGTATATCTGTAAAAATATCTTTCAATCAATCACTCCAATCTGAAATTTGAGTATAGAAAAAGCGGTTGATCTCCAAAGGAGTAACCGCTTTGTGTGTGGGATATGAAATTGTTAAATTAGGATTTACACTTATGAATGTATCTTGTTTTTTATACGCAAACTTGCTTCTATGTGCATAATCCAATGTCTTGAAAACGGCATTTGTATCAGTCCCCGAATATCTTTACCGCACCAATAATCAATAAGCCAAATTGCATTTTCATCATCACTTACTACGTTCAATGATTTTAAGTATTCTTTTCTTTCTTCTGATATTTTCTTTTTCAATTCATCATAGGATAAACTGTTGATTATCTTCTCGGTGCTATCCTTTACCTCAAAAATATATGAATAAAGTTCCTTCAAGTTAAGCTGTTTTGAAAAGTCAACAATCTGTTCTTTTACAAGTTCATTTCCTGTTGTGATTATAGGTGAATTGATACGTTCTTGATAATTGCCCGAAAAAAACACTTGCTCGTTTTCACTTATCAATGTGTGTGCAACTATATCTTCGATACGGAAAATATGCCAAATTGAATATGCAATCGTTTTACTATGATAACCGTCTGCATTTATAAATGGAATTGCGTCAAAATCTTCTCTGCTTAATTCCTTATTAAATGATGTTAAGGTTTTCATTAACTGATTTCGCAAATCAAATAATGTGTTAATACCTGCTTCATAGGTATCTTTCTTTTTGATTTGCGTTTGCATTGTTTTATTTAGTTCAGCCCATATCTTATTCACAATCAATTATCCTCCAACAATTCCAAATTTTCAGGGACAACTTAGGATTTAGCGCATACAGGCATTGATAAATTTCATAGGTACGTCCATGCGTTCTGCTACTTGTTCCGGTGTCATTCCACTATTTAAGAAACGCTTGCATACTATTTTCATGTTCTCTCCAACTTCGATAATATGTTTATCGGGGTCATAGAAACGAACAACACGTTGCCCCCATGAATGTTCTATAATAGGGTGAACATATTCAACATCATATTCTTCCAATTTTTCCAAAAATTCATCAAAATTATCTTCTTCAAAGTAAATTTCAAAGTTATTGCCACCAAAAGAAATATTGCTTTTTCCGATAAAGTCTTTATATGTTTCAACTGTCTGCAAAGCCAAACCGCCTGTTAAAGTTTTATTTGCTCCAAAATCCATAATCACATGAAGTCCAAACACCTTTTTATAAAACTCAACTGATTTGTCTATATCTGTTACTACCAGCATGGGATTTTTCAATTTCATTTTCGCTACCTCCACAAATTCCAAATTTTTCAGGGACAACTTAGGATTTATTTCTCCAATATTCTTTTTAAATCCATAACGAACTGTGCTTGCTGTTTTTTTAAGTATGATTTTACAAACGGCTTCATAAAGAATTTCTTTGCTGTTACCTGTTCTGTAAAATCAATCTCCGTTTTATCATCTTTGGAAGTAAAAATACCAACCCAGTGTCCTTTCATATTGGTGTTTTCCATATCAAATTCCCAACGATTTAATGGTTTAATAACAGTAACGGTAAATGTAGTAGAATAGCCGTCCTTAGTATATTCAATGAACTTCTTTTCGTTTATAATTTCCGTTTTACTTACATCACTACGCCATTTGTCATAGTTCTCAACAGCTAAAACGATTTTCCATACATTATGAATATCACTTTGGATAATAGCTTTGATATTCGTTCTTGCCATTATATCACATCTCCTAGACTTCCAATTTGTCAATCTCTATATCCACATTATATCAGCGAATAACCAGCCATTCAATGAAATTCATAGCGTGACTATCTTTTATCTGCGTACCATTCCGTCACCCCCTTTCATTCCCCCTATGCCCGAACTCCCATAGGGGGACAGGTAAGTTTGCGTGACCGCAAACTATTGATTGTTACGCACCAATGATACGGTTGAACAGCTCTAACAGCACGTCCTTGACACCGCCGGCATTGAATACCAGCCCCACAGCGATTAAGGCAATCACAAGGAAGCCGATAAGTTTTGAAAACTCTCTTTTAAATCCTAAGTAGATACCGATTACCACGATTGCCATAAGCACCAAGCTCTGGGCGTTGCTTAAAAACCAGTTGTACAAGTTCTGTCCGAAATTCATTCTTTATCAATCCTTTCTTTTTTGATTTCTTCCATTTTTTCATCAGCCATTTTGCTGACCTGTGCGATACACATAAGGACGACACCGATACCCATTCCCAGCGATACCAGCACCAAGTCCTTGACAAGTTCTGCCATAATCTCAATTCTCCTTTACTCTGTGATAAGCTCCTCTGTGTCCGCTGTCTGCTGTCGGATTATCTGCAAGTGCTTTTCCGTCAGCTTTGCGTTGTCCTCAATCTCTTTCAGATAGCTTGTGCTGTTGCCAGCGTCTATCTTTTTCAGCATTTTCAGCGTAGGTGCGACCTGTCGGCTTATCCAGCCCAGCGTCCTTTCCAGCGTGTAAGGTTCTGGGTCTGTCGTCAGCTTGACAGGCGGGCGGTCTTTCCCGATAAACCACGCCCAGCGGTCATTGAGCTTCCAGTCTGTCTTTCGCTTCTCTGGTTCTCTGTCCACGAAGCGGATATAGTGATTGATGATAGAAAAAGCCGTCTGTTCTGCGTCATAATGGGTCAGCAGTTCACGGACGGCATAATAAGCTCTTTCATCTTTCAATCGTATCTCGAAGCGGTTCTTTATGGGTGCTTCTTCAATCGGTATTCCCAGCTTTGCGTACTGCTCGTAGTTCTTCTCATAACAGCAGAAGTAGACTTCCGATTTCAGAGAGCCGATATACAGCGTGTGTCCCATGCCCGCCTTGTCCTGCTCGTTGTGCTTCACCAGCTCACCAGAAGCATAGGACTTGAAAGAACGGAACAGGGAAACACATTCCTCACGGTTGCATTTGGCGGTCAGATCTGGAATATCCAGTATGCCCGCCCTGTCGTTAATCGCAAGGTCAAGGCGTTTCATCACACCGCCCTCAATGAGTGCGTCCATGAGGAAGTCATACCAGCTACGCCCCTGTGCCAGCAGGTAGCTTTCAAACTGGCGACAACCTTTTCCTTTCAGCTCCAGAAGTGTGCCTTTTTCCTCGTCCTGCGAGGTGTAGACGAACACATCACCCAGATAGTAATGCTCTGTGTACTTGTAGTGTCCGTAGTCCTCATGGAGCATATAGTCAACATTGAGCTTCAATATATCTCTGATAACGTGCTGTATATCCAGCGTGGGGAAACGGATACGCACATAGTCGAACAGCAGGAACATGGGAGCGTCGGGATTGAATTTCTCGACCGCTTCCATGAGCTTGTCCTGCATATCGTCCGTGAGCTTGACCTTTCCCGCTTCGATACGGTTCAAATGTTCACGGCTGATACCAGCCATGATTGCAAGCCTTGTCTGGGACACGCCGTAAGATAGGCGTTTCTCTTTCAAGGCGGTTATAAAGGTGCTTTCATTCAGCCTGCATACCCCCAATCGTGAAAGTGTGATATTTTCCGCCGATTGTCACAGTCAGCCATGAGTGAGGGAAAACCCTTATGCCTAGCGGGATTTCCAGACTTTTTGACCGTAGTTTCCAGCGGAATTGTGCCCCTCTGTTAGATACCGAGGGGCTTCTTTCGTGGAGCAGGGCAAGCCCTGCTCCACAGGACGGCTTGCACGGTCTGGGTCGCTTCGCTGACCGTTCCAGCCGTCAGTGGTTCAGCCTATCCTTGTCATGCCCGTATAAACTACGATACAGTCAGTATCTCTTGAAAGGCATTTTCTGGCTATATCCTTGTCAATCTCGTATTCACGGCATACCTGTCTGAAATGCTCCCTGTCCATGACAAGAAACGTATAGCGGAAAAGACAGCCCAGCAGGTTCGCCATGTGTGCGGGAAGCTCCACGAAAAACAGCAACGGCATTTCCAGATAATCCTCTGCCAAATCTTCCAGCAAATCCGACATTCTCTCATGGAAAAGTGTTTCTGGATTGTCGTCGTCCTGTTTATATTCACTGTCTGCCGTAAAAGCCAAATCGGACAGGAATTTTCCATAGCCCAATCCGATACAGGTAAGTACACTGTCGGTACATTCTGGTTCATAATGGATTTCCAAATATCCCATAATCATTCAATCTCCTTTTGTTTTTCTGATACGGCTTGCCTTGCCAGCGCAAGAGAGCCGATAGTCTGTAAAAAATCATGCCCCTTTGGAACAAGGGGAGTGTAAAACTCCGATATGACGCTCGTACCCACGTCACAATAGCCACGCCCTTTGATACGCTTCTGGAAGAACTGTTTCTTTACGTCGCTTCCGAAAAGCATACCGTAGCCAAGCTCGCTGATACGTCCCAAGCCCACACGGAAGTTGAAGTTATCTCTGATACCGTCTGAAAAATACTTTGCGTCGGGACGCTGGCAGGCGACAATGAGAAAATAGCCCGCCTGTCTGCCAAGCATGACGATTTTCTTTAGCTGGCTAAGTAGGCTCATGCTTTCCTTTGTCCCCAGCATTTCCAAGAACGCCACATACTCGTCAAAGATAAGGAAGCAGGGCGGTAAGCCCAGATAGGCATAGTTCTCGCCCGTCTTGTAGTCTGGGTGGTGCTTCATTTCCTCGCTTCGCTGTACCATGCCCTCATAGAACGCATTGACACATTCAATCATATCTTCTTTGGTGTGGTACACGTTATCCATGACCGTACCCAAGTCCGCAAGGTCAGCATTCTTAGGGTCTAAGATGTAAAGCTGGGCGTTGGTCTGCAAGAGGGCTTCAATGATTGTCAGCAGGAAATAGGTCTTTCCACCGCCAGTCCCGCCACAGATAAGAGCGTGAGGGAGTGCGTCGTATTCCCATGTAAGGTTCTTCATCAGACGCAAGCCCCCGTTTTCAGCCTTTACCTCGTCAATCGTGATACGGTTCGCTATCATGTCATAGAGAAGAGTGTATTCGATATAGCCGTCATGGAGCGTCTTGTCGGTCAGCTCACAGTAAAGCCCGCTTTCCAGCTTATCTTCCAATCGCAAAAGCTGGTCTTGATACTTTCCCAAAGAGATTTCACAGCGGATATGAAGCAGTCCCGTGTCCATTTGATAATAGATTTTAGGAAACCAGACGATTTTTTCTCTTGATCTGCTCTGCAGGTCAGTGAAAAAACCGCTGTCCTGTACGGTCTGGGCTTCATACCACTTATTGTCCAGTATCATGCGTGCCAACTTTTGACGGTGCAGGAGCTTCTTGAAGCTGTCATGGAAGAAGCGGTAATAAAGAAAAGCGACCAATGCACAAACGCCAGTCGCTATCCCTATGGTTATGAAGTTGTATGTGGAAAGCGTCACGCCATTATCAAGCAGGCTGAAATGTTCCCAATCGGTACGCATTATCTGTCCCATGTTCAGTAGCAGAAGAACTGCCACGAACAGGAGCAAGAGCGTACCCACACAGAAGCGGTACACAAGGTTCTTGTCGCTGGCTCTGATACGCTTTCCCTTGTATTTCAAAATGTTCATAAACACCCCTTTCTGGATATGGAAAAAGCGGTCAATCGTATAGACTAACCGCTTTTTATATAATACTGTTTTTAGAGTTCTAAATTATTTGTGAATAAATAATTGGTCAACCGTGATTTTAAGTTCTCTAGCCAAACTAAATGCTAAAGAAAGTGTAGGGTCATACTTGTTATTTTCTATTGCATTAACCGTTTGACGAGACACACCACATTTTTTCGCTAATTCTTCTTGCGATAACCCCAATTCCTTTCGTCTGTTCCTGATTATATTTTCCATATCAACCACCATGCTTTCTCTTATAATACATGAGGGATATAAAGTATATAATAGCAAAAACTTCCAGTTGCACAAAAGGATTTTGTATGAGAGGCTGTTCCGTTATTATTTTTTCAATGACAGTTAAAATATTTGCTCCAAATACACCTAACAGGGTAAAAGAACTGGCTTTCCATACAATAATTTGATTGCGTTCATCCCCAGGTTTTAAAAGCGATACTAACATGTAAATGTCCAAAATAGCAAACACAGCCAAAACAACTCCTAAAAAAATTATAGCTCCCATTGGCATAACTTTTCACCCCTTTCAAAAATGTCAAATACTTTTTACATTTTTATCATAAGATATGGGAAAGTAAATGTCAAATACTTTTTACATTTTAGCTATAATTTTTTATCAATCCTCATAGTATTAGTGACTGCTACAAATGGAGCAGAAGAGATACACAAGGTTCTTGTCACTGTCTCTGATAAGCTTTCCTTTGTATTTGTATAGGTTCATAAACCCCCCTTTCTGGATATGAAAAAGCGGTCAATCATAAAGACTAACCGCTTCGTGTAATACTGGATATGAAGTTATTTTATAATTTGCAAAACGAATGTGCTGTGTCAAAAACACTTTGTAATCCTTTAGGTATAGTGTCAGTAAAGATGTACTGTAAATAATTCAAATCATGGTCGTGTTTTGGGAAAGTGAAAATATGCAGGTTTGATTTTCCCCATTTTTTAAAATCACCACGAATTTTATCAAGGTCAGAAATAGGGATATTTGCGTCATCTTCACCTTGAAAAATATATATAGGTACATTCAACGAACGCATGACTGTTGCTATATCTGGCAATGCAAAATGTTCTTTACACCATTTCGCCGTTATTTGAACAGAATAATTATTTCTTAACCATTCATCATCATTATCCTCTATGGCTTGAAACACTTGCTTTTTATAATCTGCCATTTGTAGTGCAAAATCATTTTGGGTAAGTTTTCCGTCTTTATCTATATCCAAATCTTCAAATTTAACATCTGGAAAAAGAGAAGAACGGATGTCTAATTTATCAAGGATAAAATCTGTTTTTTCTATAAATCCCTTTTCCCTACAATCAAAATACTTACACATATTAACCATAGAACTGCCACCACTTAATTGCCAATCAAGTGTATACCTCATATTTTCATAAGAGAAGCTCAAAAGAAGCAATCCCTCAACGTCATTACACCTTGCCATTGCATAGGGTATAAGAGTAGCCCCCTCACTAATTCCCATAAGCAATATTTTGGAATTTTTAAATTGCGGTAACTCCTTTATATAATCTTTTACCGTTATAATATCTTGAATAGATGTTGACGGACGATAATTTGCATATTCCTCAAGGTTGATAGATACAAAATCTGGGGGAATATCTGATATTCTGCACCCTCTTGTATTCCAACGACAAAAGGCAATATTACGTTTGCAAAATTCATCAACAAACAAATCAAAATAATTAAACTCTTTTCCCGCAATCTCTCTGTGATTATCGTAAGTATTAGCGCCACTACCATGACAGAAAATAATAACACTTTCACTGTTTGCAGGATAATCTATTTTAACGTCAAGATTGTAGTTGTCATGTGCCTGCACTTGGACTATTTTTGTTTGTTTCACAAACTTCACACTCCTAGAAATTTTGAGTTTTATATGGCTATTATATAACTATCCAGTATTACCTACAATGAAAATATGCTTTACTAATTATTTTTTCTGTTGTCCCTGCGGTGCGTGGTTCTGCGAATTTCCCGCTGGCTGACCGCCTTTATTTTTCAGCACAATGTCGTCTGCCTTGATGTACCACTCCACGTCTGCTCCTCGGTAGTTGGCGTTAGCCACGGTATCGGCAACAGGATTGATAAGCTCCACCTCGGCATTGTACGGATAGTCCTTGACAGGGATTTCCGCTGGGATAGATACCTGTATCGTGCGTTCCTGCTGACTGCACTTCAAGTCATAGGTTCTACGCCTGATTTCCTTGGTTGTCGTCCCGTCCTCATTTTCCACACGCACCTCATGTCTTAATGCGGAAAACTTCAATACTCCGAAAGTCTTTTCCTTATCTAATACAATTCCATTCGCTAATCTCATAATCTGATACCCCCTTTACTTGCTTTCCTCGACTGGAAGCATATCGTCAGCCGTTAAGATATAGTTGGTGTAACCACGACCTCGCACGTTCTTTCCCTCGGCGGTAATCTTAGGATTGACGAGTTTGACTTTCTGCTCATACTTGAAACGCTTCTCTCCAGCTTTTGCGGGAAGCCCCACGATAATGTCGTCGGCTCTCTGAATGTCGGAATAGAGGTTATAGCTTCTCGTCACGGGAACAAAACGACCATTGACACGCTGTTGCTCCACCTCATTTTCTCCTGCAAACTCCAAATTTCCAAAGGTCTGTGCCATGTCAGGCACGATAAATTTTAATTTCATGTGTTCATACCTCATTTCTTTCTATATTTTTATGATATATGGGGAGCTACACTCCCCACGCCCCTAGTGGACTGTCCTTTTCCGTTGATCTACAAACAGAAAAACAGAAAAGGAACAGTTTTAATTTTCATTTCCTGTTACAAGTCCATACGGCGGGGAACGTGATTTCTTCATCATCATAAGTAGACCACCCGATTAGGAACGTCTACGCTTGAAGAAGTATGTTCCTGCCACACCTGCACCAGAGAGAACAAGAAGTCCTAAGAATAAGGCAATGTTTGTGTTATCGCCTGTCTTTGGAGCGTCCGTTGTCTTGCTCGGTGTATCTGGTGTAGTCGGCTTTTCTGGTGTAGGTTCTTCTGGCGTTTCTGGTACTTCTGTGATTGTTACCGTCTGCCCGTCGTCCTCAATGTCCTTATGCTCTGTAACCTTAGTCGGTTCGTCTGGATTGCTCAAATCGTATAATTCCTCAAAGGTCACAAGCTCTTTCCCGCCCAGCTCGGAAGCGTCGAATGTAAAGGCAATCTGAACTTCCATGCTTTCACTGTCGGCGGTAAAGGTATAGTCATTCTCGACACGCTCACCATTGATGATAAGCTCTGCGTTTTCGCCCTTAATCATCTGCCAGCCTTTGAGCTGATATTTTGTGCCGATTTCCAAGCCGTCAAGGGTCACGGTATCAATGATTGTTATGTCTTTTCCAGCTTCAATCTCTTTCTTTCCGTCCTCACTGGTCGCTGTGGTATGGATAGAGATGATACGCTCCGTGATAAGCACCGTCTGTCCCTCGTCGTCAATGTCCTTGTGTTCAGCCACCTTTACAGGTTCGTCCTCATTGGAAAGGTCGTAAAGTTCCTCAAAAGTTACAAGGGTCTGACCGCCAAGAGAAGAAGCATTGAACGTGTATTCTATTTCAATCTTCATTTCCTCGCTGTCGGCTGTGAATGTGTAATCACTTTCCACACGCTGACCGTCAATAAGAAGCTCGGCATTTTCCTCTTTCAACATCTGCCAGCCTTTAAGCTGATATTTTGTGCCTTTTTCCAGCCCGTCAAGCGTAACCGTGTCAACGATTGTTACCTCTTTGCCAGCTACGATAGACTTCTCGCCGTCCTTGCCTGTGGCTGTGGTATGGATAGAGATTTCTTTCTCGTATTCATCAGTCAGTGTCCCTAAGTCAACGGTCACATTGTTTCTGGACACCACGATTTCAAACGGTGGGATAAGCTCAAAGCCTTTGTTGCTGTCACAGCGTAATTCCTCAATGATATAAGTATCGTAAATCAAAGCACCCTTGCTGTCGTCTGGTTCGCTTGTCCCAAACCAGATACCGTCCTCACTGGTCTTTCCTGCATTGGTGTTATGCTTATGGGAAGCCCAGTCAGAAGAAGTGGAGAACTGCCCGTTATCATCAGTCACGATAATGTGGCTCTCACCTGTGGTCTTGCTTGTGATCCTAAACGGAACTCCCGCAAGACGCTGGTGTGTGCCAGCACCAATCTTGACACCCTCTAGGTCTCCACGCTTCACTTGATTGTAGATTGATGTGTCTGTCCCTGTAAGGTCAACGATTTTCCCGTCCTCTGTGATTTCAAATTCAATCGGTTTCGCACCGTCCGTCAGATAGCCCACTGGTGCTTTGCTTTCCTCGATACGGTATTTCCCGTAAGGTAAGAGGTCAGCGGAAGTAGAAGCCACGCCCTCAATATCGGTAAGAATTGTCTTTACCACTTCGCCTTTCTTGTAGAGCTTGCCCTCTACAAGTACGGCATTGTCATTTAAGGAAATGATTTCAAATTCAGCGTCTTTCAAGGTCGCACTTCCTTGACTTTTGGTATCGCTGGTTTCCAAATCTCGTTTCTGGATTTTCACACCGCCACGGATAACCTTGTCTGATACATGGTACTGATTGCTTCCAGACAGTACGGCAAGGTCGCCGTCCTCGGTAATCTGTGTAAGGTACATTCCCTTAATTTGTTCCTCACTGCCATTTGCCTGCATATACGCACCGTCAAGAAGATAGCCGTTTGGAGCTTTTGTTTCCTCAACAGTCAGCGTTCCTAAAGGAAGCACGTTCTTACCGTCCTGTGTATAGAAGCTGTCCCCAGATACCTTGTATTCATCAGAAAGTCGGGAAACGTAATGGATAGTGCCGTCGCTGTCTTTTTCAGCCATTGTCTTTGTCACCCATGTTTTTGTAGGCTCACTAGGGAGATTGTCAGCGGTATACTGTCCCGCATAGAATTTCCATGTGAACTCCGCACCCTCTAGGGAAGCGTCGCCCTGTGGAGCGTCTTTCTGCGTTTCCATGTCAATCTTGAAAAGCTCAATCAGTGTATCTGTGACCTTTGGTGTATCGGATACGTTCAAGGTCGCTGTCTTGCCAGCTTCCACATTTAAGGAATAGACAGTGCTGTCTACCTTGTAGCCAGCAGGAGCGGAAAGCTCTTTGATGTAGACTGTACCAGCCTTTACTTCCACAACATCAGTATTTCCGCTGTTATCAGTCGTAAGGGTGGCAAGCTGTTTCGTGCAGTCCTTATCAGAATAGACACCATAAGTCGCACCAGCGATAGAGTAAAGTCCGTTCCCGTCGGTAATGCTGGCATTACTGGAAGTCTTTTTCAATGTGGCGTTCCCTACGGCAAGTTTCGCCCAGAACTGTCCAATGTCCTGTCCCTCACCAGAATAGATATAACCGCCACATTCATAGCGTCCCTTGTTTGTACTGGCAAAAGCTTTCGCCCCAGCGTATACCTCGTCCTGTACCGCTTTTGAGATTTCATCATAGGAAGCTCTGACGTTATCGCATTGCCAGCCAAGATGAACGCTCAATCTCTGCCATACGACGCACTGTTCAAGAAGATAAACTTGTTTGTAGTTCAGCTCGCTATGGCTCTGTGCGTACTGCTTGACGTATTCCAGAGAGAGGGCAACGTCGGAAATCTGGTCGGCACTCATGCGTGTGCTTGCGTCGGCTCTGGTCTTGTAGCCGTTCTTGAAGTTGGTGTTGATGTCCACGCAGTAGGCAGTTTCGCCCTCAACTTTCATAATGCCCTCATTAAAGGTCGAACCGATAGAACCGTCATTCATAACCTTTTCGATATAGCCTGCTCGCTCCGCACTTTCTGTCCAGTATTGCGTTTCAGAAGCGTGGACTGCCGTTGTCGGGAAAGCGGTAACGATAGTCGCAAAGGCAAGGAAGCCTGTGGCTAATCGCTTCAATATCTTTTTCATAGCTTTAAATTCTCCTTTCGTTTTGGTAAAAAAATAGACGCTCATTTCTGAACGTCCTACATTAAAAAGGGGTACTTTTTTTGCAAGTACCCCTCAAATTTAGTATTTAATTCTTTGTGTTCCCACACTCTATATCAACTACCACCGAAACGTTGATATAGTTTTTTATCTCCTTATTTCTGATTTTATCGCCCTCGCTCGTAAAGACGATATGCTTGAAAAAGTGCCTAAAATTAAGGATTTCTACATAGTTCGTCTTTGTAGCAACACACAAGTCTCTATATGTTGAGTCTGCGAGAACATATCAAATGGCTGCACAGATTTGATTTGATAGACTTCTTGTAGCTGCTTTAGATCTTTTGCCAATGTACTGGGATTACAGGAAACATAAACAATCTGGTTGGGTTGTTTTTTTAAGATGACTTCCTTCATCAATGCATCTAGTCCCGTTCTTGGTGGATCTACCACCAAAGCATCTATAGTTTCTTTCATGTCCCTTAAAGCTTTTCCGGCATCCTCACAAACAAAAGACACATGTTTCAAATGATTTCGTTGTGCGTTTTCATTTGCGTTTTTTACGGCATCCTCAATATATTCAATACCGATTACCTTTTTAGCTTTTTTGGCAAGCATTAAACTCATGGCTCCAATCCCGCTATAGGCTTCTACTAAAACATCACAAGGCTGTATCAAATCTCTGACATAATGGTAAAGACGATAGGCTTGTCTTGTATTCAACTGGAAAAAAGAACGTGGAAGAAGCTGCAGAACCAAGTCATCCAAATGCAACTCCATTGTTTCCTGCCCATACAATAAACACATCTCTTTCCCATAGATATCCACACTATTGTCCGTTTTAATACTTTGCCATATAGAAACAACCTGTTCAAGTTGACTCATTTCTTTTAACATCTCTGCATCTAAACTATCTTGACCCGTTACCAGAATAACTTGTATTTTTTCTCCAAATTCTTTGATGACAACGGTGCGTAATCCAGATTCTGTCTGAAAATCATACGCCTGCATCGAATACGTATTAAAAATACTTTCCAGCATCTGTCTGATTTGCTCCAAACCTTTTTGATGTACGATACATCGTGGAATGGAAACAAAAGTATTAGATTCTGTTTTGTACATACCCAGTCTGATTTTTCCATCAACTTGTTTGACTGGCATCTTACAGCTGTTTCGATACCCTAATACAGACTCATTTTTGATTATAGGATTGATCTTTCCTCGATAACCGGCATACTTGGCTAAGGTTTGTTTTAAGATCTGCATTTTCATTTGACACTGGCCTTTATAATCTACATGCATCAAGGCACATCCATCACACTGGTCGGCATACGCACATGGCGATTTTCTTCGCCTTGGACTTTCTTTAAGAATGCTTTGCAGATGGCCGATACTATATCGAGGCATTTCCTTTTCTAACGTAAAAGAAACAACTTCATCCGGAAGTGCTCCTTTAATAAATACCGGTTTATGATGAAGATAACCGATTCCTTCGGCATTGATTCCCCATTTTTTTATCGTTGTTTTCATTTTTTCCTCCAAATTCGAATTAAAAATTCTAAAGTCACATCCATTCCTTGTAGTTCCTTTACTTTTTCTAAAGCCTTAGGATGTGTTTTATAACGATACGGTGTCATCTCTAGTAAGCTCCAACAATCTTTTATCCATTTCTTCTGCGATAAAATAGTTTCCTTTACCAATTCAAAATTCGAAAGCTCTTTAGACGACATTGGATTGAGATACGGCGTTTGATACAATACTTCTTTTAATTCCAGACAATGTTTTGGACCTGGCCCAACTTCAATCCATATCCCTTTCTCTTGTAGAAGACGAGCAAACTCATCAGCAGCCTGGGGTACAAAAATAGATACGATACCATCAAAAGAAGAATCGGTAAAAGGCGCATCAAAAAAGCTGGAGACAATATATTGTGTCTTCTTATCTTGTTTGGAAGCGTATAGAATGGCTTCTTTACTCAAATCGATACCTACACAGTTTTGTACGATCTGTGAAAATGCCTTTGTATAATAACCTTGCCCACAGCCGGCATCCAGCAATGTTTTGATTTCATATATTGACAATTGTTCACAAACAAACTGACGCATAAAATCATAAACATCACTTTCTAAAAAAGAGCTTCTCGCCTTAACCATCAACGCATTATCCCCGGAATGCTTTTTCTGTTTCATTGATAAATTCACATAGCTCTGCCTGGCGATATCATAGACATGATGATTTGAACAGACAAAGCTTTTTTCTTGTTTAACTAATGGCTCTTTACATTTTGGACAAATTAACATAGCTAAAGTTTACAACAAATCCACAAAAGAAAAAAGACTTCATCTTGTGATGAAATCTTAAAATAAATCGCCCTCTTCTTTTTGAGGATGTACCCAGATCGACTGCACGTTCTCAATACATTCCTGTACTAAAGCTTCATAGTCAAAACGTGCTTCATATTGTTTACATTTATCCACTCTTGGTTTAGTCACGGGGTTTTTCGGTGTGAAAATTGTACAACAATCTTCATAAGGTAAAATGCTGGTTTCATATGTACCAATCTTTTTAGCCAGATCAATGATTTCAATTTTATCCATACATACGACTGGACGAATCATAGGTAAGTTTGTAACTTCATTGATGGCCACCATGCTCTCCAAAGTCTGACTGGCGACCTGTCCTACACTCTCTCCGGTACAGATGGCCAGGGCTTTTCGGTTTTGTGCTAAACCTGCCGCAATACGCATCATCATCCTTCGCATCAATGTAATGGCATAGCTTTCATCCGCATTTTGATAGATCGCAAGCTGTAAGTTAGTAAAAGGTACGATATGCACCAGTAGATCGCCCTGATAGCCGGATACCAGTCTTGCGAGTTCCATGACTTTTTCTTTGGCATTCTCACTGGTATAAGGTGGTGAAGCATAATGAATGCATTCGATACGAACACCACGTTTCATCATCAAATAACTGGCGACCGGAGAATCAATACCACCGGATAGAAGGACCATGGCTTTTCCTCCCACTCCAACCGGATATCCACCAGCCCCCGGATACTTATCTGTCATGATATAAGTCGCATCCGCGTGCACCTCAATGACAATCTTGACATCAGGATTATGCACATCGACCTTCCATTCACTGTTTTTTAAGATCGATGTCGCAACCATACGGTTGATTTGATCCGAAATAATCGGGAAATTTTTATCCGAACGACGTGCCGCCACTTTAAAAGTCTTTTTTTCCTGCAAAGGCAGGGTCTGCATACACGCTTGTATGATTTCATCCATATCGCTGTTGGTTTTGATCGCAAAACTAAACGAGGAGATACCAAACACCTTTGCGATCACATCTTTGACTTGATTCGCATCCTCATCATGTAAATAGATGTACATACGATCATGTTGGCGTTCAATTTCCAATGTCGGAAAACCCTTCGTTGCTTTTTTTATATTTTCATGAAGCTGTTTGATAAAGGTATTGCGGTTCTTTCCCTTTAAAGAAAGTTCCCCATATCGAATCAGTATATGATCATATTTGTAATCCATAACTTTTTAAAATCTCCTTACATATTTCTATAAACTCTTTTGCCTGCTCTATCGTGTTGTCCTTATCAAAAGACAAACGAATCATATGTGTCGCAATCTTTTCATCATATCCCATGTGCAGCAAGATAGCACTGGCATGTTTTGAATGCGAAGAACATGTACTTTTTGCACTCACACATACACCCTTCTGATCTAAGGCATTCAATAAAACTTCGCTTGTAATCTGATCAAAAGACACATTTAAGATATAAGGAATCGCATCTTCCGGTGAATTGATATGCGCACCGGGAATCTTTACAAGTTCTTTGCGTAAACATTGATTGATCTTTTGAACTTTATCATAAGACGCTTTTTGTTCTTGCAAAGCCAGACGAATCGTTTTGGCAGCACAAATATTGACAGGCGCATTGCTGGTGCCGCCTCGTAAGCCAAATTCCTGCTGTCCCCCCTGAATCAAAGGCATAAGCTGAACCTTCTTCTTTTTGATCAAGATACCGCTTCCCTTTAAGCCGTGGATCTTATGCATTGATAATGTCGCAAGATCTAGCTTTTCAAAAGGAATATCAATTTTAGAAAAGCTTTGTACACAATCACAATGAAACACGCAGGTTGGATGCGTATGAACAACATCGGCTAATTCATCGATTGGATTGATGGCTCCCATTTCATTGTTGACATGCATACAAGATACAAGAATCGTATCTTTTCGTATCTTGTTTTTAAGCTCCTGCGGTGTAACCTTACCATTTGCATCAATAGACAAGTATTCAACTTCAAAGCCCATGAATTGTAGCCATTCAAAAGAATGACTCACACTGGCATGTTCCGCATTGGATAAAAGAATGTGCTTTCCTCGATGTGAATTAGCCAAACAGTAACCAATGATAGCCAATGAATTGGATTCACTGGCGCTGGAAGTAAACAACACTTCTTCATAAGCAACTTTCAACATCTCGGCAATCTTTTTGCGAGATGTTTCCATCATTTTTGAAACCTCACGCCCCGGTGTATGCATCGCATCCGGATTGGCATACGCTTCTTTTATCAACTGGGCATAAATACGAGAAACCTCTGCACGTACAGAGGTTGTCGAAGAATTATCAAAATAAATCATATTATTGCACCTGATTCATCACAGCCGGATCTTTTTTCGCAATCAGCTTTTCATAAATGCCCGGATGCATGTTTTCAATGGCCTGAATCGCAATACGTAAGGCTTTTGTATATTCACCATTATGGAAATACAATTCAGCCTTAGTCAGTTCTGTATCCATTTCCGGATGGCTGCTTCTAAAACGATTTCCAAAGACGATCGCATTTTCCACCATAACTGCCACACCAGTTAAGTTATTAGCGTTGTTGTAGAGTTTATAGATAAAATCAATCGCATCCTGCAGATCTGCATTCAATGTCTGTACATCTAACGGACTGTGATCCAATACTACACGCACTCTTTGAATCAAGCGTTCTCCTTCTTTGATATCATCATCAAATTGACCGGAGATGCTTGGCAGCTGTCGAATCGCTGCATTCAAACGAACTTCATTTAAAATCAGCTGTAGCTTAATCAACTGCTTTTTCGCACGACTTTCATCACTGCTGGCACCTACCAGCATTTTCTTCATAGACTGAATCTGTTTTTCAAACTCATCAGCTTCCTGCACAAAAGCACGATAATTGTGAATCAGATCCACACTAGTTTTATCATCCTGATTCAACTGTGTTTCAATCAAATGTTTTTTCTCTTTTAAACTGGCACACTGTTTATCCGCTAACATGAAATGCTGCGTCCAGTCTTCCAGACCAAAACGATCTTTAATATTGGCATACAAGCTTTTGATTTCAGATAATTCATCTTCAATACGATCCAGGATAGCCAACTTGGCATTTAAATCGCCATGAATTTCTTCATAAGCGCTCTGTTCCTTTGAAATGTTATCCTGTAATACCAAAACCGCATCGGTTGTTTCATTCAACAATGTATCAGCTTTGGTTACTTCACCAGAATCTAATAAACTCAATGCGTTTTGCACATTATTCTTAAATCCACTAATTTTATTCATTGGCTGTAAATAGCTCAAATCTAAACCGCTTGCCTCCATAGTCTGAACATTGTGTTCAACTTCTTCAATGGCTCTAGGCAATACGGTCTTTGCCTTTTCATACAGATCCGGATAGGCTGCGATCACAGAGCTTAATGTATCGACCTGCTTACTGATCTTTTCACATTCATCTTTTGCCTTATTAAACTCGGAAGCATACATCCATTCTTCGAAATTTGTAAACTGATTTTCAATATCTTCCAATTTGGCATCAATCAAAACGGCAGCGCCATAGAAGCTGCTTCGATTATCCTGATAAACCGTTTTTACACTACGGAAACGTTCTTTTAAAGCACTGGCCAGCTCACGAACTTCGCTTTCCTTTTCCAAAATATGATCTAAGCTCTGGTTCACGATACGAATTCTTTCTTTCGTATCATCAATCAAAGATTCGATTTCATCCATTTTACGCATGGCTTTTTTCGCACGGCGAGAATCTAACAGATGATCGGCATCCGTAAATAAATCTTCAATTGTAGAAACACTTTGTTGGCAAGTATTATATTTTGTCGTTAAATTCTTAACACGTTCCATGACATCATCATTGACACGGGCAAATGCACTGGCTTTGTTGAATTTAAAAGCCAACTGGTTATTGCGAATCTCATTGATCTCCACTTCCAGCTCTGTCAAACGTTTTTCTGCCTTACGACGACGAATCATTCTGGAAACGATCCAAATCAAAATCAACAACAAAAAAGCGACGGCGATATATACCAGTACGGTCGTTGATATATGTGAACTAATAAAATCAATGAACGAATTAAAAATATCTAAAACTGCATCCATGACAGTACCTCCCAAATAAATCTCATATATTATAACAAATCTTTATATTCTGTGCATTAACATTTCAAATTTTCTTGATTTATAAATGTACATTTGGTATGATTTCTAGGCATAAATTGATAGCAGCATACAAAGCCGTCAAGCCAGCGTTGTAAGCTTTATAGCGATGTGAGTAAGCTAATAGCTGATAGCGGAAAAGATCGGTTACAACACACTTGGTGGTGATTTGTACTGTTATTGTTTTATGAAGAGTAAAACAATAGGAGGAAAATTATGTCTAGAAACACAGGAAGTATCTGGAAAAAGTCTCGTCGTTTAGGCTTCTCCGTCCTGGAAACAGGTGAAGAGCTGAACCGTCGTCCTTATGCTCCAGGTCAGCACGGAAAAGGTCGCCGTGTAAAATTAACAAACTATGGTATTCAGTTACAGGAAAAACAGCGTATTCGTCATACGTATCAGCTAAGCGAGAAACAGTTCTATAACACATACAAGAAAGCAAGTAAAAAACCTGGTTCTGCCGGTCACAACTTCTTGATCATGTTGGAATCTCGTTTGGATAACCTGGTTTACCGTATGGGATTTGCCCGTACACGTCGCGGAAGCCGTCAGTTAGTTAACCACGGACACATCTTTGTTGATGGAAAGAAAGTGGATATCCCTAGCTTCCAGGTAAAACCTGGTCAGGTGATCGAAGTACGTGAACGTGCTAAAAACATGGCTTCTATCAACGAAGCATTAGAAGCCGCTACTACAATCGTTGATTACGTTGATGTTGACAAAGAAGCTAAAAAAGGAACTTATTCACGTTATCCTGAACGTAACGAATTGTTCACAGCTCAGCCAATCAATGAACTGTTAGTTGTTGAGTTCTACAACCGCTAATAAAAAAATCTCTGCTTGCTGCAGAGATTTTTTTTGATCTTCAAATTTTAAATACTTAAAAACGGAGATTACAACTGTGAATCCTATGACCTATATTTAAAAATTATTTAAGCAGTATGTATAAATCCAATATGTTCAGCTACAAAGACACTGTTATAATACACTTTATCGTCTTTGTGATATGCGCGTGAAGATATTCTTCCCTTTACAGTGATCCATGAGCCTGTTTTCATCGTACTGCAAAGCGTTTCTGCCAATCCTCGCCATACCTCAATCTGAAATGTATCCAACTCATACACACCATCAGCATTCGCATACGGTCTTTCTACTTCCAACAATACATTACAAACCTTTTCTCCCGAAGGAATAGATCTAAGCTGTGGCATCTCTTTGATCTGCCCTACCAGACAAAATACATTCATCATTTACCTCCCTATCCGGTATGGGTGTCTTCCCATATTTATCACCTGCCTTCGAGGATAGGATAGCCATTTTCATCAAACAAAACAAACGAGCCAGTTATTCTAACCAGCTCGTTTTGATGTCAAATTAGAGGGCTATTGTCCTCTAAAAACAAGTAATATGGATTGATTTAGACAAATTAGCATTCATTGTAGTTTTTTAAATAAACTCGGCTTTGATGAGATAGATCAAGCTTTGAAACCATCTTAAAGACCTCATCTCGTTTCACAGCAGCTATAGTATCCAAAAGCTCAAAATAAGAGACACCCTGCACCTCAGATTGGAACAGGTCGATCGCAAAACTTTCAAAATGATCAAAGGTGCGTAAAGACTGTGCATAGGATTTATTCTTTAAACTGTTAAAAATTAAGTCGTCCATGGCTTGTGTCTGCATCTTATACAAAACATCTTCTACGATTTGAAAGAATTCTTCCGTTTTCTTTGTCTGCGCATAAAACATCAAATACGCATGGTCCGATGTGATCTCACACTCTGCACCAAAGGATGTAGTAAGTATCCGTTGATCCATCCATGATTGAAAGTCCGGATTCAAAGAGCTAAACCATGCATCTAAACTCATTTGAAGCGCAAAATCTATACAAGCTGCCTGTAAAGGATCTAAGATCGGTTTTAACTTAACGGCAAGAGCAACATAAGGAATGCTGATATCCATTCGATCTTCTACGATCTCTTTGGCGACCGTATCCGGTTCCTTCAAAAAAACACGTTCTGTTAGCTGTGAAAAATGTTTATCATAGCTTTCCTGTTTTTGCTCGATCTCTTTCAACAACAAACAAGGTTCTTTTCCCGTAACCCCAACCAAAACCATATTTTGAGGATCATACTTATCGTTATAAAAAGTTTCCAGATCTGTAACCTTCATGGATGCGATATCTTCCGGATTTCCTAAAACATCAATCCGAATCGGATGCGTTTTATATAAGGCATTCCATACCAGCTTCATCAGTCTTGTTTCCGGATTTTGTTGATACATATTGTATTCGCTTAAAATAATACCTTTTTCTTTTTCAACACTTTCCACGTCAATATCCAGATTTTGCACAAAATCCATTAAAAGAGATAATGGTTTATCCGGATTGGACGATGTGGAAAAATAGTAAGCCGTCTCACTCAAACCGGTAAAGGCATTGGTCATGGCTCCCAGATCGGCAAACTGATTTGTTACATCCTGTCCATATAGACGAAACATCTGATGTTCTAAAAAATGAGCACATCCACTGGGATAAGTCAATTGATCCAATCCTCGCTTTTGACAAAGATCCATACCACCGGCCTTTATCCCCAACAAGAAAAAAGACTGAGAAAACTGTGGCTTATGTACAAGGAGCACCTTCATCCCGTTTTTCAAGGTCTTCGAAAACCATTCAAAATTATACTTCTTCATCATTTTCCTCCACCAAAGCTAAAGCACATAATGATAAATTATGCGCTGCCAAAGCAATATCCTCTTTCTTGATCCGCTGAATCTTTGATATCCTTTGCGCAATGGAAGCTGTTTGATGTAAATAATCATCGGAAAAGACTTGTTCCATCCACGAAAATGGCAGATCTTGTATGCTTCGAATGGAATCGATCCAGTCTTTTTTGGCATTTTCCAAAAGTTCATCCGAATAATCCATCGATTGAATTCTTTGCATCTGATCCTGTATCAAAAGCTTTACCTGTTCAAAATTTGCCTTGGATAAACCTGTCTGCACCAACAATAAACCATCATAACGAATCAGTGAAGAATGAATCGCATAACACAAACTATGTTTTTCACGAATCGTATCAAACAAAAGGTTGTTTGGACATTGGCCTAAAACAGAATTTAAAAGCACTAATGGATAGGATAATTTATCCTTGATCGTAATATTCGTTTTAAAAGCCATTGTCAAAGAAGTCTGCGCAATCTCTTTTTGAAGAAAGGATTCTCTATATTCTGTACCCTGATATGGATGCATGGACATCACTGGTTCTAAAGGAGCATCGATGGATTGCAAGTAAGACAACACAGCTTGTGATGGCCTTCCACAAACATAAACATGCTTTTTCAAAGACATGATCTTGTGAATCCTTTTTTGCACATCTTGATAAGAAAGTGTTTCTAAATCACTTTGATAGCCTTGAATCGAAATAGAACTAGTGTGTCCCTTATCCAACAAAGAAAGACATTGTGAGCTGCTCAAATAATCCGGATCATCCTGCAGACGAAGCAGTTTGTCCTCATATTGCGCTTTACATTCTTCAAAACTAGCCACATCGACCAACGGATGAAACAAAAACTGATCCATGATCTTTAACACGGTGGAATCCTCCAGTCCTGTCGGACAGTATTGGCTTTGAAGATATTGGAATCTGTATTCGATCATTAACCTGTTTCCTAAACCGGTCATATGCAAGGAAACACGAAAGCTATATGCCTCATTTAAAGCTAACGCAACATGCTGTAACGAAGGAAAGGCTTCCGTCTTTCTCTTTAACATTCGTAATGCCAGATTTGTAACCGTAATCGTTTTTCTTTCAAATGGCAGAAACATCCGAATCGAAATGGAATTGTCAACAAACTTATCTGTTTTAATAAACCTCATGAAAAGTATTCTACCATAAAATTCATTAGACGCAATTGATTCTGCATTCTATTCATTCATTACAAAAATGAAAAGGAAGCACAAAGCTTCCTTGATCCATAAAAAAAGAAGGAACGAATCCTTCTTTTCGAACTTGATGATTATCCTACATGGATATATCCAACTAATGCATTGGAACAGTTAACGGAGAATACAACTGTTGTATATCCGTTCCATCCACCATGTACGGCCTGACCGTTTCCAATATAAATGGCAACGTGTCCACTGTAGATGATGATGTCTCCTGGTACCGGATTGCTTGTCCAGCTACCTAAAGAAGCATAATCACTTGGCCAACCATGGAAGTTGATTCCTACTGCTTTTAATGCATTGGTTACTAACATTGTACAATCCTGGTTTACACCAACCTGTGCTAAAGCTGCACTGGCAATTGCACTGGAGCTTACAGAACCACTGTTTGATGGAGCTTGTGGCTGCTGTACGCTACTGTTATTTGATGATCCATTGTTAGAACCACTGTTTGATGGAGTCTGCGGTGTACTCTGTGCAGGAGTCTGTGTCTGCTCTTGTGATTGAGCAGGTGCTTGTGTTTGTGTTTCTTCCTGTACCGGAGCACTTTCTTCAACTGTTTCTGTAGCTACGCCATCAGAAGCAATTGTATATCCATCTTTTGTCGTGTCTTTCAACATAACACCATTGGCATCAAAGAAATATTTCTTTCCTTCAATATCAATTGACTGGTCTTTGACTTGTTCACCGTTTTCATTGTAGTAGAATGAATTATCACCTTCAGTAACCCATCCTGTTTTCAATTCACCGGCATCTGTTAAATGGTATGTCGTACCATCTACCGTAACCTGACCTGTTGCCATAGAACCATCTTCATTAAAGTAATATTTCTTACCTTCGATGTCCTGCCAACCTGTCACGGAATATCCTTCTGCATCAAAATAGTACTTAACGCCATCAATTTCCATCCAGGATGCTTTGACTTGCTCACCTTGATCATTAAAGTAAGTTCCGTCATCCTGCCATCCTTGAAGAAGCATTCCATCTTCCTGGAAATTATACGTTGTACCCTGCAGAGAAGTTTTTCCAGTTGCGGCTGTTCCTTCAGATGTGAAGTAGTAAACATCGTTTCCGACAGTCTGCCATCCAAACTGAAGTTTTCCATCCTGGTCAAAGTAGTACAATTCATCGTTGATCTCAGTTAATCCTGTTGCCTCTTGACGTGTCGATTCTAAAACATAGCTTCGATTCTTTCCCTCTCCATGCCATCCAGGCTGTGTTTCATAGGCATATACCGTAGAAAGCACTGGACCACATGCACAAGCACAGAGGGCAACGGCCAAGATTTTGCTGTGTTTCTCGATAAAATTCATTACTGTCACCTCTCATACAACAACCATAGAATAACATATTCGACACCAATCTCAAAAAAATCACTGTATTTCTGTCCCATTTTTGGGGTACATTTTTTGATACAAAAATACGATAAAGCTTTATTTAAAGCATATTTTTATAATTTATGGGATATTGTGTGATTTTTTAAAAAATTTTAAAATTTTTATGAAAAATACACCTGTTCACTATATAAAGACAGTTTATGACTTTGTTTTGACCCATTTTAAGCAATTTTGTACAAGATTAAACATCAAAATCACGATAAATACGATATGTGCCGCTAAACTCCATAAAGAAAGCACATGAAGAGATTGAATCAGACTTTGTATAGAATCAGCACGCATACCCATCATCAATCCGATAAACAACACAATAAGCATCAAGACATTACCACCTGTAAAAAGACCGGCTTTTTTCTTATTGGCCTGTAAAAACCATAAAATCGTTAACAGTATAAAAAGAAGATCAAAAAAACTCATGGCATTCCATAGACTGCTTAAAAAGGATGTGATAGAAACTGTTGGTATGGTAATAAACCGATAAGCGATACGAATCAGGATCGATCCGGTATAAGCATCCATATCCTTCATAAACGCAAACAAGGAATGATAGTCATGAACCTGCACTAGTGAAAGAAAGAACAAAGCCTGTAGTACATATTGTAGAAACCAGTACAAGAAGACAAACAGACTCAATATCCTTCTTCTTTTCTCAAAGCTGTTCCATAAAGAATCAATCAAACGATAAAGTTTCAAGGAAATCTTCTCCTTTTAATTCTTCATTTGTACTCAAGCCCGGATATCCAAGCTGTCGTAATACTTCATATACAACGATAGCCGTACAATTGCTTAAATTTAAGCTTCTGGCATTAGCCACCATGGGAAGGCGCATGCACGTATCTAAATGATCTTTTAAAATGTGCTTATCTACACCGGTACTCTCTTTTCCCAACACCAGAAAGATATCGCCCTTTTCCTTTGTGAAATCAAACTGGCTGGGGGCCTTATGTCCATAACGCGTCATAAAATAGTAATGCTTGCTGGGATATTGTTCGATAAATGCCTGCCAGTTTTTATGAATGTGAATTTCGGCATCTTTGATATAGTCCATGCCGCTTCGGCGCAAATGTTTTTCATCCAGACTAAAGCCTAATGGCTCAATCAAATGCAATACAGAGTTTGTCGCCATACAGGTACGAATGATATTACCGGTATTCTGAGGAATTTCCGGTTCATACAATACAACATGAATCATAAGGTTGCCTCCAAATCCTTTAAAAACATCTGCAGTGCTTTACCGCGATGGGAAACACTGTTTTTCTTTTCTTCAGAAACATTGGCTAAAGTTGTTTGAAACGGTGGATAATAAAAAATTGGATCATACCCAAAGCCTTTTTTGCCGACTGGTCGATCATTGATCTCACCCTCAATAGTTGCCCTATATGTTTTTTCCTGTCCATTTTCATCGATATAGGCAATCACACATACATAACGAGCTGTCTTCACTTTCCCTTTAACCGCATCGATGATTGCCTGATTTTTGATCGCATAATCGGTATCCTCGCCCATAAAGCGCGCCGAATACACGCCCGGTCTTTTATCCATCGCATCGACTTCAATCCCACTGTCATCGCTAATTACAGGTTCCTTTAAAACCTGGTATAAGCAACGTGCCTTGATCAGTGCATTTTCTTCAAATGTCTTTCCATCTTCTACAATTTCAATTTTCTTATCAAGATCTTTTAAGCATTTTACATTGGCCCTTCCTTGTAACATGTTTTGAAACTCTTCTACTTTATGCATATTGGAAGTCGCAATCCATATTGTTTTCATTTTCATCACCACAAGCATTATAGACAAAAAAAGAGCTCAAATCAATTTGAACTCTTTATACGTGCATTGCTTCTAAGATCGCATCTCCCATAGCTTTGGTACCCACTTTTTTCATACCTTCCGTATAAATATCCTGCGTACGATATCCGGCATCCAACACACGATGCACCGCCTGTTCGATGCACAAAGCTTCCTTTTCCATGTCAAAGCTGTATCGAAGCATCATCGCCGCGCTTAAAATACAGGCAATAGGATTTACGATATCCATACCGGCAATATCTGGTGCCGAACCATGGATCGGTTCATATAAGCCTCTTGTGCCATACCCTAAAGAACTGCTGGGGATCATACCGATTGAACCCGTGATCTGACTGGCTTCATCGCTTAAAATATCACCAAACATATTTTCTGTAACGATCACATCAAACTGACTGGGATCTTTACAAATCTGCATAGCACAGTTATCCACAAACATCTCACTGTATTCTACATCCGGATAGTCTTCTTTGATCGACTGTAAGACTTTACGCCATAAACGAGAAGTATCCAAGACATTAGCCTTATCGACCAGACAAAGTTTTTTACGCCGTTTTTGTGCCATTTCAAAACCAATGCGTCCAATTCGTTCGATCTCATGCCAGCTGTATGGCATGGTATCCACTGCTTTTTCTTCCTGATCTTCTATAAATGTTTTGTGTTCTCCAAAATAAACGCCACCGATCAACTCGCGCACAACCACAAAATCAATGCCCTTATCCACGATTTCCTTTTTTAATGGGGATGCATCAGCCAATTGTGGCCACAAAGTAGCCGGACGATTATTTGAATAAAGCTTCATACCGGATCTTAGCTTCAACAATCCTTTTTCCGGTCGCTTTTCACCTGGTAAGCCTTCCCATTTAGGCCCACCGATAGCCCCCAACAAGACTGAATCACACGCCAGACACTTCTCCAGCTCATGCTGTGGCAAAGGTTCTCCATATTTATCAATGGCAGCACCACCCATAGCGATTTCTTCAAAGGTAAAGTGATGTGAAAACAACGATTCAATTTTTTGTAGCACACGCAATGCTTCCAGCACAATTTCCGGAGAAGAACCATCGCCTCGAATTACACCGATTTTCTTTTCCATACGTTTATTTCTCCTTAAGGCTGGCCATCAAGCCACCTTTATCAATGATGTTTTGAATAAATGGCGGAAACGGCTGTGCCTGCCATTCTTTGTTCTGTGTAAGATCCGTGATGATCCCGGTGTTAAAATCCACCGTCACTTCATCACCAGCCTGAATCTGATCGGCTGCTTCTTCACACTCCAAAATCGGAAGTCCGATATTGATGGCATTGCGATAGAAGATGCGGGCAAAGCTTTTGGCAATGACCACACTGATACCACACGTCTTGATAGCAAGTGGTGCATGCTCTCTGGATGATCCACAGCCAAAGTTCCATCCGGCCACCATGATATCGCCACTTTTTACCTTTTGCACAAAAGAAGTATCGATATCTTCCATACAATGGCTGGCCAATTCTTTAGCGTTGGCTGTGTTTAAATATCGTGCCGGTATGATGACATCGGTATCGACATTATCCTTATATTTAAATACGGTTCCTTTTGCATTCTCCATCAATTATACCTCCCTTGGATCTGTAATATATCCAGTCAACGCACTGGCTGCAGCCGTATATGGGCTGGCTAAATAAACTTCACTGGATATATCGCCCATACGTCCGACAAAGTTTCGATTGGTCGTGGATACACAACGTTCGTTTTCAGCCAGAATACCCATATATCCACCTAAACATGGTCCACAGGTTGGTGTGGAAACCACACAACCGGCATCAATAAAACTTTCCGTATAACCACGACGAAGACACTCTTTATAAATAGCCATTGTAGCCGGAATGATGATCACACGCACATCCGGTGCCACCTTTTTTCCATGAAGGATCTGATAGGCAGCTTCCATATCTTCCAAACGACCATTGGTACAAGATCCAATTACAACCTGATCAATCTTAATATTCTTTCCTTCTTTAGCCAAATGTGTATTTTCCGGTAAATGCGGATAGGAAACAGTCGGTTCCAAAGAAGAAAGATCAATTTCAATCGTTTTGACGTACGAAGCATCATCATCCGCTTCATACACCTTCCATGGTCTTTGCGAGCGCCCTTCCATATATTGAATCGTGATATCATCTACCGGGAAAATGCCGTTTTTGGCACCAGCTTCAATCGCCATATTACAAATACACAAGCGATCATCCATGCTTAAGGAAGAAATGCCTTCCCCACAGAATTCTAAAGAACGATACAAAGCGCCATCAACACCGATCAAGCCAATCAAATGTAAGATCACATCTTTTCCGGAAACAAACGGAGATAATTTTCCTTTTAAAACGACCTGAATGGCTTCCGGTACTTTAAACCAGGCTTTTCCGGTGGCCATGCCCGCTGCCATGTCAGTCGAGCCAACACCGGTACTAAAAGCACCCAAAGCTCCATACGTACATGTATGAGAATCGGCACCGATAATACAATCACCGGCCGTTACGATTCCCTGCTCCGGTAAAAGAGCATGTTCAATTCCCATCTTTCCCACATCAAAGAAATTCTTAATAGAATGTTTATGACAGAAATCACGACAAGTCTTTGACTGCTTAGCCGCTTTGATGTCTTTATTAGGAACAAAGTGATCCAATACAACATTGATCTTTTCTTTATTATATACGCTATCAAATCCAGCCTTTTCAAATTCCTGAATGGCTACCGGAGTTGTGATATCATTTCCCAACACACCATCCAAATCAGCCATGATCAGCTGACCGGCTGTTACTTCCTCTAATCCGGCATGTGCTGCCAGAATCTTTTGTGTCATTGTCATTGCCATAGTTTAATCCTCCTGCGGCTTATTGTTGATGGCCGAAACTAATGCCTTGATACCGGAACGAATGATATCGGTATCTAACCCGGCACCCCAGCTGGTAGAACCGTTTTTCCACTTCAAACCAATATAGCTGACAGCCTGTGAACCACTGCCCATATCTTCCAAAGAATGCTCGGTATATGTTTCTAAGGCATAGCTGTAACCCATTTCCAGTTTGATGGCATTGCTGACGGCATCCAAACGACCATTTCCCTTGGCACTACATTCATGCATCTGTCCATCTTTTTCAATACTCAACATAGCGGTAATGTTATTGCCCTTTTGTTGAATATAATGAGCTTCTACGATGTGTAGCGGCATCATCTTGTTACAATACGTCTCATTAAAGGCTTGATAAATTTCCTCCGGCTTTAATTCCTTGTGATTTTTATCACTGATATCTTTGACGACATATCCGAAATCTTCACGCATCTTAGGCGGTAAATGGAATCCGTAACTTTCTTCCAGAATATACCCGATTCCACCTTTTCCACTTTGTGAATTTACACGAATCACATCCGCATCATATGTACGTCCTACATCCGTTGGATCGATTGGCAAATACGGACAGTTCCATTGATGTTGATGATGTTCTTTACGATAGTGCATACCTTTGGCAATGGCATCCTGATGTGATCCGGAAAAAGCCGCAAATACAAGACTGCCGGCATAAGGTTGACGATCGTTGACTTTCATTCTTGTGACGCGCTCATATACTTCACAAATATGTGGCATATTGGAGAAATCCAGTTTGGGATCAACTCCATGCGAATACATGTTCATGGCCAATGTGATCGCGTCCACATTTCCGGTACGTTCCCCATTACCAAATAAACAACATTCTACACGCTGCGCCCCGGCCAACAAAGCCAGTTCGGTATCCGCTACACCGGTTCCCCGATCATTATGCGGATGTGTCGATAAGATAACCGCATCACGATATTTCAAACGATCTGAACAATATTCGATCTGATTGGCATACACATGCGGCAAGCTCATCTCCACTGTTACCGGTAAATTGATGATCATCGGTCGATCCACTGTTGGCTGCATCACATCCAAAACCGCGTTACAAACTTCCAAAGCGTAATCTGGTTCAGTACCTGTAAAAGATTCCGGAGAATACTCAAACAGGAAATTTCCTTCATATTCTTCGGATAGTTTCTTTACTAACTTGGCACCCTCCACGGCAATTTGTTTGATCTCTTCTCTGGATTTTTGGAAGACTTGTTCTCTTTGTGCCACACTCGTTGAATTATAAAAATGAATCACAGCACGAGGTGCCCCTTTGACTGCTTCAAATGTCTTGCGAATAATATGATCACGACACTGTGTCAATACTTGTACTGTTACATCTTCCGGAATCATATTTCTTTCAATGATCGTTCGCAAAAATTCATACTCCGTTTGACTGGCAGCCGGAAAGCCTACTTCGATTTCCTTAAACCCGATTTCCAGTAACATCTGATAAAACTCAAGTTTTTCTTCCAAAGACATCGGTACGATCAATGCCTGGTTTCCATCTCTTAGATCAACAGAACACCAGGCCGGGGCCTTTTCAATGTGATCCTTTTTGACCCAGCGATATTCATTTTCCTTTGGCGGATAATAACCTGGGGCATACTTACTTGCATCCATCATGTTTTCAATCTCCTTTAACCAATAAAAAGTCCTCATCCCCAAGGACTTATGCCTTGAGAGACGAGGACTATAACGCCATAGTTTCCCGCGGTACCACTCTCATTGTCACAAACTAGTAACCACTCATTACAATCAGCTAATGCGAATTGTTTTCTCCTGATAACGGTGAGTTTCCGTCTTTACTTACTTGTTTCAGTAAAGCTGCTCAAGGGTGAGTGTGTCAAAAAGATATTTACGATTTTTCACCAGCCAATCGCTCTCTTAAAAACATCATTTTTTGACAGCTCCCTGTCATTGCGTTTTTTAACTTAGTTGAAGTATATCAAGAGTATTTAAAGATTTCAACACCAAAATGTAACTTTTTACATTAAGGAATGTAAATTTTCAAAGTCATTCCCAATAAAAAAACAATCGTATAGAGAATCCAATCGAATCCATCCCATATGCATCGCATCGATATCCATTGTATCCCCTCAATCAACAAAGCAAACAGTATAAAGAAAATCGTGATTTATTTCAAGTTCCCTTGATGAAATGTCCACTTTGTCAAAGTATAAAAAGGAAGGAAAATCTATATATTCAAAATATAGATCACCCAACTTTCCTCTGACAAATTCAGTAGCGTCCATTCTATTCTACGATTGAGAAGCTCCGGACGATCAAAGTAAACCATAAAGAGCAAAACAAGATAAAGAAAAAGAAAGAATATTTTTCCGTCGATATACAGAAATATGAATGATTCTTTTAAAAATATAAAGAAATACTGCCACATGGATCAGATACAACACCAAAGCTTTTTCCACTGAATCTTAATTGTACAAGCTATAAATCATACTTAAAGAAACATAGCGATAAATCATATACCCCAGTATAAATGAAATTATAGATAAGATCGCTTGTTTTTTTCTTATCGTCCATCGAGTACCTCTTGCTTATATTTCGCGATAGAACTATTTGTTTTCTAGGATAAACTAACAAAAAAAGGATGGTTTCCCATCCTTGATCACCTATTAATACATTCCCTGAGGCATTGGCATTTCTTTTTCCGGTTCCGGAATTTTGGCAACACCGGCTTCTGTTGTGATAAACAGCGCGGAAATGCTGGCGGCATTCAATAACGCATTACGTGTTACTTTACATGGATCAATGATACCAGCTTCAATCATATCAACCCATTCACCGTTCTTGGCATCAAATCCCTGATTTCCGGTTGCCTTTAATTGTTCAGAAACGATATCTTCAGCATTGTATCCGGCATTATCGGCAATCTGAGCAATTGGAGCTAACAATGCATCAAATACGATCTTGATACCTTTTTGAACATCGACTACATCACTCTTTACTTTATCCTTTAAAGCGGAGTAAGCAGAAATTAAGGCAGCTCCACCACCGACAACAATACCTTCTTCAACAGCAGCACGTGTAGAGTTCAAAGCATCTTCAATACGAAGTTTCTTTTCTTTCAATTCACTTTCGGTCATGGCTCCCACTTTGATTACGGCAACACCGTTTGACAATTTACCTAAACGTTCCTGTAAACGTTTCTTATCATAATCGCTCTTTGTATTTTCAATCTGTGCTTCAATTTCATGTACACGAGCTTCTACGGCATCTTTATCTCCGGCACCACCGATCATTGTTGTGTTATCTTTTGTTACAACCAATTTCTTTACTGTACCTAAATCAGATAACTGCAGTTCTTTTAATTCCATCTGCAAATCTTTTGAGTAGAATGTAGCACCTGTTAATGTCGCGATATCCTGCAGCATTTCTTTCTGGTTATCACCAAATCCAGGTGCTTTTGTCGCAACAACATTGAAAGTTCCACGTAATTTATTCAAGGCCAATGTGGAAGTAACTTCATTTTCATAATCATCGGCAATGATCAATAAAGCACGATTGCTTTGAACAATCTGTTCCAATACCGGCAAGATTTCCTGAATATTTGTGATTTTCTGATCAGTTACCATGACATATGGATTTTCCATTGTACATTCCATCTTTTCACGATCAGAAACCATGTATGGAGAAACATATCCCTTATCATACTGCATACCTTCACTGATTTCCAATTCATCTTCAAATCCATTGGAATCATCTGTAGAAATCACACCGTCACGTCCTACTTTATCCATTGCGTTGGCAATTAACTTACCAATTTCTTCACTTCCTGAAGAAATCGCAGCTACATTTTGAATATCATGTGTGCTTTCTACTTTCTTGGCATGATCTAAGATGTAAGCAGCAATTTCTTTTGCGGCTTTTTCAATACCTTCACGCATCAAAACCGGATTAGCTCCACGATCAACTAATTTCAAACCATTTTCAATCATGCTCTGTGCCAAAATCGTAGCTGTTGTTGTACCATCACCTGCTGTATCATTGGTTTTATTAGCTACTTCATAAACCAGTTTGGCACCCATATTTTCAAATTTGTCTTCCAATTCAATTTCTTTGGCAATACTTACACCATCATTTGTAATTAGTGGTGAACCATATTCTTTTTCCAATACTACATTGCGACCTTTTGGACCTAATGTAACACGAACAGCATTCGCCAGTGTATTAACACCCTTTAACATTGCCTCACGGGCATCTTTAGAAAAACGTACTTCTTTAGCCATGTTCTTTCCTCCTATCCTTCACAAGCGATGATATCTTCATCTTTGATCACGATAAATTCTTCATCATCTACTTTCATATTAGTACCAGCATATTCACGATATAATACACGATCACCGACTTTATATTCCGGCTTCTCTACTCCAGTACCGATGGCTTTTACAACCGCCAACTTTGATTTTTCTTTACCACTTGTCAGAATAATTCCTGAACTTGTTGTTTTTTCTACTTTTTCTTTTTCCAGTAATACATAGTCATGTAAAGGTTTCAACATGCTTAATTCCTCCTTTAGCACTCCCTTTATCTATGTGCTAAGTATATTATACACACTTTTAGCACTTGTGCAATAGGTTTGCTAAAGAATTTTAAAAACTTTTACAAAAAAACTCCCAAGTTTCCTCAGGAGTTCTTACTATCAAATTCTTCTGTACCTATTCAGCAATCAAGCCTTTTGGCAATTCCATTTTAAATACCTTTAAGAAGTTCTCGATATCTTCTTTGGCATCTTTGCCTTTAACATAGCGAATGTTTTGTTGTTTCCATGTCTTGACCGCAATTTGTGTGTTTGGCAAACCTAAAGTATCCGCACCAGCTTTGTCGATGGCACTTGTCAATGTATCTTCATCGGCATCCGCAATAAAGGTTTCAATACCTTCCAGAACACGACTTACTTTTTCTTGTTCATCGGCTTTGACAAACAGAGAAGCCTGTGGATAACCGGCATCTTCACTGCCTGTTTTTTCCTGCCATAATGCCTGCAGATCTTGCAGTACACTGAACTCTTTACCATTTTCTTTCGCTTTGGCAATGGTCGCCTGTGCAACTGGCTGTGCCAATAAGGCAACCTGCTGCTGACCAGTCAATAAAGCCTGTTGTGCTTCGGCAGCCGAAGAATACCATGTAACATTTAAGCCTTCTTCTTCCACCTGATTAAAGACAAGACCCGGTACGGCGTTTTGTCCAAAAGCCGCAATGGAAGCCGTTTTTAAATCGATACCTTCCGGCCCTACCAGATATAGATTCCCCCATGTCAGTACCGCATCCAGATTATAGCTTTCACTTTCACTGTACACCTTGGCACCTAAATTCGTTGGCGCTACGATAATATCGTATTCTCCATCTTCTTTTGCCAATTCTGATGTCAAAAGATCGCTTCCATCCACATATTCGATGCTTACATCTTCCAGATCTGCCGCTCCCTGAATACTTAAAGCCGGCGCACCTGTCGGACATAAAATAGAAACCGGTTCTATAGTTTCTTCTTTTGGTGTTGATGAAGAGCAGGCTGTCATAGCAAATGCCAGTGCAGCAGCCAATGCCAGTTTACTCCCTTTTTTTACTTGTTGAATAAACATTTTTCTTCTACCTCTTTAGTGAATTTTTCCAATGCTTCCTGTAAAGCAACCGTAGTGGATTCTTTAGAGCCACTCTTACGGATCGTTACCGTTTCGTTTTCCATTTCTCCATCACCGACAACGATTTGGTAAGGCACCTTTTTCATCTGAGCTTCACGTACACGATATCCTAATTTTTCATTACGATCATCTAACTGTACGCGCATCCCCTGCGCTTTTAAAGCTTCTACAACTTTCTTGGCATAATCTAGATGTTTTTCCTGATGAACCGGAATTACGACAAACTGCTGTGGGGCCAACCACAATGGGAAATGTCCGCCAAAGTGTTCGATCAAAATTCCGATAAAACGTTCAATAGAGCCATAGACAACTCGATGCAGCATGATTGGCGTTTGTTTTTTACCTTCGGAATCCACATACGTTGCGCCAAAACGTTCCGGCAGATTCATATCCAGCTGTACGGTACCACACTGCCAAACTCGACCTAAGCTATCCTTGATATGGATATCCAGCTTCGGTCCGTAGAATGCACCATCGCCCGGATTCACCTTGAAGTCCTTACCGGCATAACGGCATGCATTGGCCAGCGCTTCTTCAGACTGTTCCCAGATTTCTTCGCTTCCGATATAACCTTCTTCCGGACGAGTAGATAACTCGATATCATAAGAAAGTCCAAACACGCCATACATACGATCAATCAACATCAATACGTTTTTAACTTCTTCTTCGATCTGATCAGGCATCACAAAGATATGGGCATCATCTTGCGTAAACGTACGAACACGGAACAAGCCATTCAAAGCCCCACTGGCTTCATGACGATGTACCTGTCCTAATTCTCCCATACGAAGCGGCAGATCTTTATACGAATGTAGATCATTGTTATAGACCAACAAAGCACCCGGGCAGTTCATCGGCTTGATCGCAAATTCACGATCATCAACCATTGTCGTGTACATATTGTCTTTATAGTGATCCCAGTGCCCAGAAGTTTCCCACAACTCACGTGACATGATGATCGGCGTTTTAATAAATTTATAGTTTTCTTTGGCATGTTCTTCATACCAGAACTGTTCCAACACATTTCGCAGAATCATACCGTTAGGCAGGAAGATCGGCATACCCGGCGCATATTCCGATACCATAAACAAGCCCATTTCTTTTCCCAACTTTTTATGATCTCGTTTTTTTGCTTCTTCCAACGCTTCCAAATGCGCTTCCAGTTCTTCTTTTGTCGGAAAACAAATTCCATACACACGCTGCAGCTGTTTATTTTTGGCATCGCCTTTCCAATACGCGCCAGAATGCTTCAACAGCTTAAAGTTCTTACATTCTTTAACACTATCGACATGGGGCCCACGGCAAAGATCCGTAAATTCTCCCTGCGAATACACCGTAATCGTTCCATCTTCTAGATCCTGAATCAAATCTTCTTTATAAGGATCGTCTTTGAACATTTCCTGTGCTTGGGCTTTGGATACTTCTTTACGCACAATACGCTTTCCATCCTTGGCGATCTTTTTCATCTCTTTGGAGATCTTTTCCAGATCGGCATCATTTAAACTGACATCACCTAAATCCATATCGTAGTAGAATCCATCCTGAATGACAGGCCCTACCCAGAACTTAGCCTGTGGATACAGACGTTTTACAGCTTGTGCCATCATGTGCGCACAAGAGTGATTCAATTTGGAAAGATATTCATCTTCCAGTACATTCACTAATTCCATATATAATCTCCTTTTCCATATAAAAAGCGACAGTCATCCAAAGGACGTCTGTCGCACGCGGTACCACCTTTGTTCACATAGAAATCTATGTGCACCTCATTTTCTTTTAACGCAAGAGTACGGCTCACTTTTTCAAGGGCAATTCAAAGGGAGTAAACAACAGTTTTGTCAGAAAGTTTTCACCAACCACTTTCCTCTCTACATCCAAAGCTCTGCGTTCATATCCTTATCATCATTGTTGGCAAAATTATAGAATGACTTGCCCGCTTTGTCAAAGAAAACACTCTTTCTTTTACAAAATCAAATTTCCTACCTGAAAGACGATAAAGCTGACAATCCATGCCACCGCAATTTGAAATACCATCGTCTGAAACATGTACAGAATCGAACCACTTTCTTTTTTGATCGTTCCCAAACTGGCAACGCAGGGCACATACAACAAGCAAAACAACATCAGACAATATGCATTTAAAGCGGTAAAGCCTAATGAGGAAAGCTGAAGGCTTAATGCCTGCATGCCGGATAAACCGTTGATATTAGAAATACCAAACAAAACAGCAGTACTGGAAACAACCACTTCTTTGGCGCTGATTCCTGCCAGAAGGGCAACGCAGATCTGCCAGAATCCAAGTCCGGCCGGTGTCATAACAGGCACCAACAAATTTCCAATCAATGCCGCAAAGCTTAATGATATATCCTGTGTATAGCCCTGCAGGCCAAAGTGCATCAAGATCCAAACAATGATCGAGGCCACAAAGATCGTGGTTCCGGCCTTGCTTAAAAAGTCTTTGACTTTATCCCAGACATAAATAAAAACGGTATAAGCACTTGGCATTTTATAAATCGGCAGCTCGATCAACAATGGATTTTTGGTCGAATCTTTATCTTTTTTATGCAATACCCAGGCAACAAATAAGGCAACGATGATTCCAATCAAGTACATACTGTAGGCTGCCAATGTTGCATACCGGCCAAAAAACATACCACTAAATAAGATATAGACCGGCAGTTTGGCACTGCAGGAAAAAAACGGTGTGACAAGCATGACTCGATGACGGTCTTTTTTTGATTCCAGAGCACGGCTGGCCATAATAGCCGGTACCGTACATCCAAAGCCCAAGACCATGGGGATAAAAGCTCTTCCCGAAAGGCCTAAGCGTCCCATGATATCGTTCATTACATAGGCCACTCTTGCCATATAACCACTGTCTTCCAAAAAGGCAAGTGCCAAAAATAAGATGGCAATATTGGGCAGAAAGGTGATGATGCCACCAACACCGCCGATGATTCCGTTTGTCACCAGATCTAATAACCAGCTAGATACATGCATCTGTTCAAAAAGATTCGTACACAACAAGATCAGCCAATCAACAAAGTCTTCTACATAACCTTTTAAAAAGTCTCCGAATAAAAATGTTAATCCAAAAACGGCCAACATCACAACCAAAAAGAACAACATTCCCCATAACGGATGTGTGACAACCGCATCGATCTTATCTGTCAATTCTTCTTTTGAAGTCTTTCCTAATAACACTTCATGAATGATTGCTTGGATATAATCGTATTTTTGATTGATGATTTTGGTATCTTCTTCATGATCTACAATATCCGAAAGATCGATCGCATATTTCTTTTGAATTTCCTGATCATTTTCCAATAGCTTGATCGCAATCCATCTGGGATTGATAATATGCGGATCTTGTCGTACCAATCGTTCCTGAATCAAGGAGATCTTACGCTCCAAATCCGCATCGTATTCCATTGCATAACGTTTGACCTGCTCTCCATGTATGGACTGCGGACGATGATTGACCTGTGTATTCTGCCCTTCCTGCTGATGACAGGCGGCATGCATCAAGGCTTGTATGCCTCGTTTTTTTCGCGCTGTGACCGGAATGACCGGAACCCCCAGAATTTCACTTAAGCGATGTAAATCAATATCCATACCACGTTTGGCCACAATATCCATCATATTCAAAGCCAAAACCATAGGTTTGTTCAACTCCAAAAGCTGCAACGTCAAATATAGACTTCTTTCCAGGCTGGAAGCATCAACCACATCAATAATCACATCCACCTGATCACTTAAAATAAACTGTCTGGATACTTGTTCCTCCATCGTATAAGATGTCAATGAATAGGTTCCCGGCAAATCCACCAGATGAATCGTCATGTCATGATCCTGAATGGCTCCTTCCATCCGTTCTACGGTAACGCCCGGCCAGTTGGCCACTTTTAAATTGGCACCTGTATAGGCATTGAATAAAGTAGTCTTCCCACAATTGGGATTTCCGATAAAACCGACTGTTATTTCTTTTGACATGGCTCCACCTCAATTTCTTTTGTTAATTGATCACCCAGGGCAAATCTTGTGCCTCTAAGGTTGATGACCATGGTGCCGTTATGTTTTTTCTGCATGATCGTAATCGCTGTATGTACCGTCATACCCAAAGATTGCAGGCGATCTTTTGTCTGAGCAGGCACATGAAGCTGCAAAATCCTGTATTCCTTTTTACACTTTCCTTCACTTAATTTCATATTGGTTCCTTCTTTACTTTATTCATTATATGCATTTCTTTCCATTTGACAATCTAAAAGACATTCCACTATAATTCAGTCATGGAAAAAGAGTATTTATATCAGACAAGCGATCCCCTGCGCATTGAAGAAGCCCAGAAAAAAATGCCCGATACCTCTTCAATCGAGCAATTGGCTGACTTCTATAAGGTCATGGGAGATATGACACGTTTAAAATTGTTGATGGCATTGGAAACCGGCGAGTTTTGTGCCAGTGATTTAGCCAATGTATCCCAGATGACACGCAGTGCAGTTTCCCATCAGTTGAAAACTCTCAAAAGCAATAAACTGGTCAAGAGTCGTAAAGAAGGAAAAACCGTCTATTATTCTTTAGATGATGAACACATACATTCTGTCTTAAAAGTTGCGTTAGAACACATTCTTGAATAAAGCACAAAAACAGCCGTTTGGCTGTTTTTTTCTTATACTATTCTTCAATAGCGGCAATAACTTCCACTTCCACCAGAACTTGTTTAGGCAGTTCTTTGACAGCTACACAGCTGCGGGCCGGTTTTTCAGTGATATACGATGCATAGACTTCATTAAAAGCCGCAAAATCTTTCATATCCGCTAAAAAGCACGTTGTCTTGATGACCTTGGAAAAGTCGGTTCCTGCTTCTTTTAGAATCTGTTCCAGATTTTTTAAGACCTGATTAGCCTGACTTTGAATATCACTACCAACGATTTCACCGGTAACAGGATCCAAAGGAACCTGACCGGAAGTATATAGAACACCATTATGCACGACAGCCTGTGAATAAGGACCGATCGCAGCCGGTGCTTTCTCCGTATGTATTCTCTTCATGAAATCCTCCTATAATAACTTAAAGCCTGCTTTGGTAAGACCTTCACGCACCGCTTTGATATGTTCAAAATTGCGTGTTTCCAGATTAATACGTAATACACAATCAGTAATATTGCTACCTTCGCTGGCTTTTTCATAATAAACACTGTTGACGTTAGCGCCATATTGCGCAATTGTAGCCGATACGCCCTGCAGCTGACCCGGTTTATCTTCCAGCTGAATGACTAAGGTATCACTGCGACCCGATTTCAACAAGCCTCGTTCGATGACTTTAGAAAGGATAGTTACATCAATATTTCCTCCGGAAAGAATACAAGCCACATTCTTTCCTTTGACCGGCACTTTATTAAACATCACAGCAGCCACCGAAACGGCACCGGCCCCTTCTGTGATCAGCTTTTGATTTTCAATTAGAGAAAGGATGGCACCAGCCACCTCATCATCACTGACAGTTACGATATCATCTACATATTTCTGACAAAGATCAAACGTGTGTGTACCCGGCTCTTTGACTTGAATACCATCCGCAATTGTATTGACACTTTCCAGTTGAATGATCTGTTCCTCTTTTAAGGACTGCACCATGCTGGCAGCACCCTCAGCCTGAACACCATACACCTTCACATTGGGATTCAAGCTTTTGATCGCAAAGGCAATGCCACTGATCAGACCACCGCCGCCAACCGGTACAACAACCGCATCCAGATTCGGCAGCTGTTCCAGCAGTTCCAGACCAATTGTTCCCTGTCCGGCAATCACATCTTCATCATCAAAAGGATGAATAAAGGTATAACCACACTGATCTCTTAACTCTAAAGCACGATTATATGCATCATCATAAACGCCTTTGACTAACTCTACCTTGGCACCATAGCCCTTGGTTGCTTCCACTTTGGAAATCGGAGCTCCATCCGGCAGACAAATAATTGAAGGAATACCATTTTGTGTAGCCGCAAACGCTACCCCCTGCGCATGATTACCGGCGGAACAGGCAATCACACCTTTTTTCTTTTCTTCTTCCGAAAGCTGTGAAATCTTATAATAAGCACCACGAAGCTTAAATGATCCTGTATTTTGAAGATTTTCAGTTTTTAAATATACGTTGGCTTCCGGATTGATTTTTGGAGCGTGTAAAACGTCCGTTTTTCGGGCTACACCCTTGAGCACATAACTGGCATGATAAATTTTATCAAGACTTAGCATGCAACATCCTCCTTTCCTTCTAAAGCTGACAATTGTTCCACCAACTGTCTGGCCGCTCTGGCCGATCGTCCGGCTTTTCGCAAGGCAAACTGCTCTGCCTTTAAAGCCAAGACTTCACGATCCATCGTAAGACCATATTGATCTGCCAAGCCATAGACGATATCCAAATAAAGATCCTTCTTTGGCTTTTCATAATACACTTTCATCCCAAAGCGTTCTGAAAGAGAAATCGTTTCCTGCATTGTATCATTGCGGTGGATCTCATCTCCCTGTCGGGACTGGAACGTTTCTCGAACGATATGGCGACGATTGCTTGTCGCATAGATTACCGTATTGTTGGAACGTACCGATACACTTCCCTCCAATACAGCTTTTAAAGCGCTGAAATCATCATCGTTTTCCTGAAATGACAAATCATCAATAAACAAAATAAATTTTAAAGGATTTAAAGCTAACACATCCAATAGTTTTGGCAGCAGATGCAGTTCTTTTTTACCTAACTCGATCAAACGAAGTCCCTTAGAGGCATATTCATTGGCTATGGCTTTGACTGTAGCACTCTTGCCTGTACCGGCATCACCGTACAAAAGAACATTGCTGGCCATATTTCCCTGCAGTAAAATCTCGGTATTGGCGATAACCTGCTGACGTTGCAGATCATAACCAATCAAATCTTTAAAAGTAATTGGATCCGGATAGGCAACCGGTTTTAAATAGAAGCCCGGTTTTTCTTCTGTTTCTTCTAAGCGGAATGTCATAAAACGCGCATATTCGCCAAAACCAAACTGATCAATATGTTCTAAGCGCTCCAGATAAATGGTCTTTAAATCAATAGGTTCTACGCTCCAGTTGGCCTTAAATCCCTTCATTTTGAAAGCTTCCGGTTCCATTCTTGACATTTCTTCCAGAATATCCAATTCAAAAGAAGCCGCTTCGCGAATAGAGTACGGGATACTTTTTTGGGAACATGCCATAGAAACCAGACAGTTCTCTAAAGATAGTACTTTTGAAACTAGATATCTTGTCCAGTTATCCGTATTTTGTTCATATAAAGAACTCACAAATGTCGCATAACTCTCCAAGTCCTCTTTTCGTAATAAACGATAGAAGTTTTGAATTACTTTATCCTTCTCCAGTTCTTTAAATACGGTAAAAGCCTGAACATCACTAATGATCTTTAAACTCATCGGTTGATTATAGCTCCTTTATCGGCACTGCTGACAAGCTTCGCATAGCGTTTTAAGTAACCTGTCACATTTTCTTTTTTCAGAATCGGCATTTGTTCTTTACGATTTGCCAGTTCTTCTTCGCTGACCTTTAAGGTAATTGTATGATTTGGAATATCGATGGCAATTAAATCACCATCTTTGACATAGGCAATCGTGCCCCCGGAAACAGCTTCCGGCGAAACATGACCAATGCTGGCACCTCTAGTTGCTCCGGAGAAGCGTCCATCTGTAATCAATGCCACTTCTTTATCCAATCCCATACCGGCAATTGCACTTGTTGGTGACAACATTTCCCGCATGCCCGGTCCACCGGCTGGGCCTTCATAACGAATCACAACGACATCGCCGGCTTTAACTTCTTTTCCAAAGATTCCTTTGATGGCATCTTCTTCGCTGTTATAGACTTTGGCTGGACCTTCATGCACCAACATTTCTTCAGCCACTGCACTGCGCTTGACAACACAGCCATCTGGTGCCAAATTTCCATATAAGACCGCAATACCACCGGTCTGTGAATATGGCGTATCGATAGGTCGAATGACTTCTGGATTTTTGTTGATGTGACCAACCAGATTTTCCTTTAACGTCTTTCCGGTACAAGTCATGACATTCGTATAAAGCAACCCTTTTTTATCCAGCTCATTTAAGACTGCATAGACCCCACCGGCAGCATCCAGTTCCTCAATATAAGTGGGACCGGCCGGTGCCAAATGACAAAGGTTTGGTGTCTTGGCACTGATTTCGTTGACCTTCTTTAAATCAATCTCAATACCACATTCATTGGCGATAGCTGGCAGATGCAACATCGAATTGGTTGAACATCCTAATGCCATATCCGCTGTTACTGCATTATGGAAAGCTTCTTTTGTCATGATGTCTCTTGGACGAATGTTTTGGCGATACAACTCCATCACCTGCATACCCGCATGTTTTGCCAGTTCAATACGCTTGGAGTAAACCGCTGGAATCGTACCATTGCCGGCCAGTCCCATTCCTAAGACTTCGGTTAAACAGTTATGCGAATTGGCGGTGTACATACCGGAACAAGAACCGCAGGTCGGGCAAGTGTTCAATTCATATTCTTTCAGCTTTTGACCATCAATCTTTCCGGCCTGATAAGCTCCAACCGCTTCAAACATACTGGATAAAGATGTTTTATGTCCATCGATTCGTCCGGCCAACATCGGTCCACCGGAAACAAAGATCGTCGGTACGTTGATACGAGCAGCTGCCATCAAAAGACCAGGCACGTTTTTATCACAGTTAGGAATCATGACCAGGGCATCAAAAGCATGCGCCAAAGCCATTGCTTCCGTTGAGTCCGCAATCAAATCACGTGTCACCAGAGAATAACGCATACCGGCATGTCCCATGGCGATACCATCACAAACCGCAATGGCCGGGAAAACGATTGGTGTACCTCCGGCCATGGCCACTCCCATTTTTACTGCTTCGGTAATCTTATCCAGGTTCATATGTCCGGGTACGATTTCATTATATGAGCTGACAATTCCTACTAAGGGCTTCTCAATTTCTTCATTGGTCAATCCCAGAGCATGCAACAAAGAGCGCTGCGGGGCTTTATCAAAGCCCTCTTTCATAGCTTTACTTGACATCTCGTTTAATTCCTCCTATTAAAGCATTAGACAATCCAGAGGATTGTCTAATGAAAAATACTAGTTATTGATCAGCTTGTCTTCATCAGACCAGCTGTATAAAGAACGTACTTCTTCTCCGACTTTTTCACAGTCATGATCGGCTGCTTTTTTACGCAGCGCATTGAAGTGTACACGGTTTCCATATGGTGACATTTCCAATAAGAAATCCTTGGCAAATGTTCCATCCTGAATATCGCTCAAGATCTTCTTCATAGCTTTCTTTGTATCTTCAGTAATGATCTTTGGTCCGGTGATGTAATCACCATATTCAGCTGTATTGGAAATGGAATAACGCATTCCCGCAAAACCAGATTGATAGATCAAATCAACGATCAGCTTCATTTCATGGATACATTCAAAGTAAGCATTCTTTGGATCATAGCCGGCTTCACAAAGCGTTTCGTAACCAGCCTGCATCAAAGCACAGACACCACCGCAAAGAACTGCCTGTTCTCCAAATAAGTCTGTCTCAGTTTCAGTTTTAAATGTCGTTTCCAATACACCGGCACGACTGCCACCAATTCCGGCTGCATAAGCTAAACCAAGATCCCAGGCATCCCCTGTGGCATCCTGTTCTACCGCAATCAGACAAGGAACCCCTTTTTCTGCTTCATATTCACTACGTACAGTATGGCCAGGACCCTTTGGTGCGATCATAATTACATTGACATCCTTAGGTGGAACAATACATCCAAAATGAATATTGAAACCATGGGCAAATGCCAATGTCTTTCCAGCTGTTAAATTCGGAGCAATTTCACTTTCATAAACTTGTTTTTGTTTTTCATCCGGAATCAGGATCATGATGATATCACTGGCTTTTGTCGCATCCGCAACGCTCATAACTTCTAATCCCTGTTTTTTCGCCTTTTCAATAGAACGGCTTCCTTCGTACAACCCGACTACTACATCCACACCGGAATCTTTCAGGTTTAGAGCATGCGCATGCCCCTGAGAACCATAACCGATAATGGCTACTTTCTTTCCATCCAGTTTTTGGATATCACAATCCTGCTGATAATAAATTTTAGACATTGTAAACACTCCTTTTCTTTACTCTTTACATTTTTGACTGTCTTCAAATGTTTGCGTTTCTGAATTTAAATACTTACAACCTCTTTCCAAAGAGGTAATACCAGTTCGACACATCTCCAAAATTCCCAATGGTTTAACTACGGTGATAAACGCTTCGATCTTCGATGTGTTTCCGGTAATTTCTACACATAGTGTATTCGGAGAAAAATCAATGATCTTTCCTCTGAAAATATCCACGGCCGACAAAATATCACTTCTTGTCTCCTGCTTGTTTCTTAATTTGATCAATGCCAGTTCCCTTCTAACACTGTCTTCTTCCGGCATCAGCTTAACTTCGTGTACATTATAAAGCTTTCTTGCCTGCTTCATAATCTGTTTGCGTGTGGCATCATCACCCTGTGCACAGATTGTAACACGGGAAAAGCGAGGATCTTCCGTTCTACCCACCGTCAAAGAATCAATATTGAATCCACGGCGGGTGAACATAGAACTGATACGTGTCAATACACCGGACTTGTTATCAACAAGTAAGGCAATCACAAAACGATTTTCCATCAGTTCTCCTCCATTTCCGTAATGATATCATCAAATGATCCACCTGGTGGCAGCATTGGCAATACCATTTCATCTTTATCGATTAGACAATCCACCAAAACCGGGCCATTTGTATGCATTGCTTTTTCTATATTTTTATGAAGCTCATCCATATTGGTAATACGATACGATGGAATACCAAAGGCATCTGCCAATTTTTGATAATCTGGCATACCGGAAAGATTGGTCTGGGAATAATGTTTGTCAAAGAACAGATTCTGCCATTGACGTACCATACCTAATACACCATTGTTCATGATGATGATCACGACAGGTGCCTGCAATTTAGACAAAGTAGAAAGCTCATTCATATTCATACCAAAGCTTCCATCTCCGGTAAATAAAACTGTTTTCTTCCCCGTTGCCAAAGCAGAACCGATAGCAGCTCCCATACCAAATCCCATGGTACCCAAACCACCACTGGTAATAAATGTACGAGGTTTATTGAATTGGTAATACTGAGCAACCCACATTTGATGTTGTCCTACATCTGTCGCAATCGGCATATCCGGTGTCGTATATTTTTGAACTTCTGTAATCAGTGTATAAGGATTTAAGGTATCTAAAGAAACTGTTCTTTCAAACTGTTGCGCTTCTTCCTGTTTTAGCGCTTCGATTCGCTTCTGCCATTCTCCGTTGGACTTCGTTTCCAACATCGGTAAAAGCTCCTGTAAGGCTTCTTTGACATCGCCGCCAATTCCTAAATCCACAATAATGTTTTTATCCACTTCTGCACGATCAATATCAATATGTACGATCTTTGTTCGGTTTCCATATTTATTGACATTACCGGTAGCACGATCCGAGAAACGAGCACCAATAACAATCAATAGGTCAGCTTCGCTCAAAGACTTGGAGCTGGCGTAATGTCCATGCATTCCTACCATTCCCAAAAAGCGAGGATTGTTATGATATACAGATGAAAGTCCCATCAAGGTGGAACCGATTGGTGCATCTATAACGTTGGCAAGCTGCTCAATTTCCTGCGTTGCATCAGCTACTAAAGCACCGCCACCTACATAAATAAATGGTCTTTGGCTTTCCTTGACCATCTTGGAAAGTTTTTCCAGCTTATGCGTTTTAGGTTTACGTTGCTCTTCTTTTTCTACAACCGGCATCTTCGTATATTCATATTCGGCAATCTGTACATCTTTTGGAATATCGATTAAAACCGGCCCCGGTCTTCCAGACTTTGCAATTTGAAAAGCATGTCGAATCGTATCCGCTAAATCCTCAATTCGTTTCACAAAAAAGTTATGTTTTGTCACAGGAATCGTAATGCCTGTAATATCCACTTCCTGAAAACTGTCTCTTCCAATCAATGAATTCGGTACATTTCCTGTAATCGCCACCAACGGCACAGAATCCAAATAGGCCGTGGCAATCCCCGTCACAAGATTTGTGGCGCCCGGCCCGCTTGTCGCAATCACGACGCCAACGCCACCGCTGCTTCTGGCATATCCATCCGCCGCATGAGAAGCTCCCTGTTCATGAGCTGTCAGGACATGATGTATTCGATCATCTGCTTCATAGATCGCATCATATAAATTGATGACCTGACCGCCAGGATAACCAAACACAAATTTTGTTCCCTGCTCAATCAACGTTTCAATCGTGATCTGCGCTCCCGATAGTTTCATGTTCTCACCTTTCTTTTCTAATATCGACTATTATAACAGAAAATTCTTTCATTTTACAAATGTTTTGAAACTTTTTTCATACTATTTTCATTGTTTTCAAAAACTATACAAATCTGCTTTAAACTGATACACTTATTCCATGAAAATAATTATTAGTCCTGCCAAACAAATGAAGATTTGCGAAGACGATCTCTTGCCTCTTTCGACCCCTCGTTTCTTAGACAAAGCAGCCTATCTTCTACATCAGCTTCAATCCAAAAGCTATGAAGAGTTAAAAGAAATCCTGCAATGCTCCGATAAGCTTGCTGCAGAGGCCTATCAAAACTATCAAACCTTCCGATTTGATCAAACCCCTTCTGCCGCTATATTAACGTATAAAGGAATTCAATACCAGTACATGGCACCTCAAATCTTAGAAGATGCATCACTTTCTTATCTGCAGAATCATCTTTTTATCCTGTCCGGTTTATATGGAATCCTTAAACCTTTTGACGGCATTGTAAAATATCGTTTGGAAATGCAGGCAAAACTGCCAAATTCTTTATATGACTATTGGACAGATGATTTAGCTAATACCATCGATGACGATGTGATCTTAAATCTAGCCAGCGAAGAATATGCCAAATGCATACGCCCTTATAAACCTTTAATCGATGTACACTTTTACGAACAATTACCCAATAAAAGAGTAGAGAAAGGTGTTTATGTTAAAATGGCGCGGGGCCAAATGGTACGTTTTCTGGCAGAACATCGAATAGAATTACTAGATGATGTGAAAAAGTTTCATGAAAGTGGCTATGAATTCGATGAAGAGACAAGCACAGAAACAGTATTCAATTTTGTAAGAACAGGTTCTTAAAGCCTCTTTTTAAAGAGCACGATTTTTAAAGAAGAAAACAGGCGATAGCTCTTAACTATCGCCCCTTATCAAACCATACGTGTCCTATTAAGGCCTACGGCTTACCAATATGCTTATCTATTCAGTAACCATTTCTATTTCGCAAACACGTATCCTGTGCTTGCGATTTTTCTTAATCTTTCCTGTGTATAGTACTTTCTTCGCTGAAATGCACTAGTTTAGACTTTCTGCCTTGCGTTGGAGCTCAACAGAGTAGGACTTTCACCTACCAGACACCTTTCTTTTCAAAGTTCTTTTACTTCGTTTATACTTCGCATCGTTAGCTATACTTCTAATTAAAAAGAAAGTTCAGATATGTCTGTACACATCTGTACTATAGCAACTGCCCTTCGCACAAAAAAAGATGAGAATTACATCTCATCTCGTTGTTGAATAGAAGTTTCCAAAAGCGAAACAACTTCACATGTATGATCACACAGTCGTTCATAAGTCTGAAGATCCTGATTCTCTATAATCGACTGGAATACCTCGCATTCATAAACCATATGAGGCTTTTGGTGTACCCCAAGAGAAACTGAAGCATTCTGCTCTTTCTTGCCGATCATATCTCCTTTTACCGGCAAAAAATCGACTTTTGCGCAAACCCCGCAGCTGGACCCGTGAATATCCAGCGTTCCCTGATCGCCTTGAATATATACATGATTAGGAGAACTGCTGTCCTTGGCTCCGGTACATATCGCCAACATATCCGGATACCGCATCAGCACGACACCGCTGGTATCGATCCCATTGAAGCCTTTGTTGGCGATATATTGCGAAGATAAAGGAGATCCAAATAATCCTGTAACAAAGTGCAGACAATATACATTGATATCCATCAGGGCGCCGCCATTAAAAGCCGGATCGAAAACGTTGGTCACCTGATGGCTTTTGTACTGATCGTAACGTGAAGAAAACTGTGAAAAATTACACTGAACAAGCCGGATATTTCCTACATCTTTTAAATAATCTTTTACAATCTGATAGTTAGGCAAGTGGATCGTTGTGATAGCCTCGAAAATATATACATTTTTTTCCTTTGCGATGTGGAACAATTCCTCAGCTTCCTTCAATGTCGGTGTAAACGGTTTTTCACAAATGACATGTTTCCCTGCCTGAAGCGCCTTCTTTGACTGTTCAAAATGAAGACTGTTGGGGCTGGCAACATAGATCGTATCAATGTTATTATCCTGAAACATTTCTTCCAAGTCATGATATGATTTTTTAATCTGATGTTTTTGCGCATAAGCTTCTGCCTTCTCTTTTGTTCGAGAATATACGGCAACCACTTCTACATCCTTTGTCTGCTTCATCGCATCGATCATACGATCCACGATCACACCAGATCCGATTGTTCCTACTCTCATGTCAGATCCTCCTTATTGTCTTTAGATTCCTGTTCTTTTTTATTTTCATGTGCTTTGTTGTCACGCCAACTTTTTCGATCATTAGGCTTTTTCTTTGGCTTTGGGACATCTCTGTAAATCCTAAAACATACACCATCCTCTGTATTAAAGCCTTTTACATGATATTTATTAGCTTTGACAACGCGGGATACAATGGAAAGTCCCAAGCCGAAACGGCCGCCTTCCCCTTTTTCATAAGGTCTGAAAAGGGCATCAATGCGATCCTCCGGCATCTTTGGACCGTCATTGGATATCTGTAAATCATTTTCCCGAACCGTAATCTGTATATAGCTTTTAGCATAACGGAATGCGTTTTCCATAATATTTTCAATACAAACACGCCAGGATTCCAAAAGTCCGTCAAAGAAAACTTCTTCCACATCAGTGATAATGCGAATTTCCGGACGAATCACCGCTGAATTTAATACAACTTCTTCCACGACCTCTTTCATATTGGTCACAACACCTTCGGCATCACTGGTGATCAAATACTCAATACGATTCAAATATAACAAATTGTGCACTTTTGCCTCTAATCGATTGGCATTATCTAAGATCACATCGATGCTTTTTTCCAAGGTTCCATACGGATATACACCATCCTTAATGGATTCGGAGTACGACTTGATCGTGGCAATCGGCGTTTTTAGATCGTGAGAGATGTTATGAATCATTTCTTCTTTCACTTTTTCCTGCTTTTGCAGCTCATCCTTCATATTGACCAGTTCTTTGGCCACTTCTCCAATCTCATCATCTCGATTCAAATGCAGTTCCACTTCTTTTCCCTGTTTCACCTGTGCAATATACGATTTGATCTGATTCAATGGATGAATAATAGAGAACACCCAGATCATCATGATAATGATAAAGATACAAAATGCCAAGATCGTACCATAAACCGTAGATTCAACTAAAGTATTTCGTATGCTTTGTGGATACGCATCATCCATGAAACTCACCAAAACAATTACACCGTTGGCGGTCTGCACCTGCTGCAGACGATAATAATACTGTATACCTTGATTGGATATCATGCCTTGCATATCTTCGTCATCTTTGGCCACCATGGCGGTGGATTGATCAATCAAGTAATGATATAAGCTCTGATCCACATTTCCCGCATTATCCGGGTTTAAAATCGTGATCTGCATTTCGTTGCTTTTGCTGTCTTTGGAAACAATACAGTTGGTTTGTATGTTATCACTGGACAGCGCTTTATAAATCGCATCATAGGCATCCCCAGCACCTAATAAATTCGATTTCAGTAAAGAAACGATAGGTTGCTGGCGACTGGACATGGTCGTGTACATCTGATTGGCAATCATATTGTCAATATTATTGCTGAGATAAAAGAAGAAAAACGTCGCAAAAAAACTGATAAACAGCAGTATCATTAATAAGACCTGCTGTGTTAAAGAAAGCTTTTTAAAAAATTGAGAAAACATGGATTTATCCTAAACGATATCCGTATCCATAGATCGTATGGATATTTAAATTCGGCAGTTTTTTTCGCAGACGACGCAACGTATCATCGACAACACGGTCACTTCCAAAATAGTTTTCATCCCATACGTTTTCCAGGATCTTATCTCTTGAAAAGGCAATACCTTTGTTTTTGATAAACATCATCAAAAGATCAAATTCCTTTGTCGTCAGTTCAATTTCAACATTATCCGCATAGATCTTACGTTGTTCTTCATCCAATTCATATCCATCTACCGCAATACGGTTATTGTCATCCTTATAAGCACGTTTGATAATGTTGTTGACACGAAGCACCATTTCTTTAGGTGAAAATGGCTTTGTGATATAGTCATCGCAACCTTTTTCTAAACCGATGATGCGGTCAAATTCTTTATCACGAGCCGACATAAAGATGACCGGTGTTTCCGGTCCCTGCAGACGGATCTCTTCAATCAGATCAAAACCGGATTTATCATCCAACATGATATCCAGAATCCACAAATGCACATCATCATCCTGAACGTGAGCACTGGCTTCTTCATACGTATAGTAAGAACGTACTTCGTAGCCTTCCTTGCGTAAATATTGCGCAACCAGGTTGTTTAGATCTTTTTCATCTTCAACCACACAGATTACTCGCTTCATTAGCTCCCTCCTTAATACTGACTTTCCTCTATAAAATCAACAACACGCTGTACATACTGTTGGCAAAGTTCATCTGTCTTTGCCTCCACCATGACACGAACCAATGGCTCTGTACCACTTGGACGAACTAAAATACGTCCTTCATCCTTTAATTCGTCTTCCACTTCTTTAACGACCTTCCACAAGGCTTCATCTTTTAAAGCTGCTTCTTTATCGTTTACTTTAACATTTTTTAAAAGCTGTGGATAAATAAACAATCCTTTCGAAAGCTCCTCTAACGATTTTCCGGTATTCTTCATGATTTCTAAAAGCTTCAATGCCGTTAATAAGCCATCCCCTGTAACCGCATTTTCATAGAAAATGATATGTCCGCTTTGTTCTCCACCCAGATAGTAATCGTTTTTCTGCATTTCTTCAAACACATATTTATCACCGACCGGTGTTTGTACATAATCGATCTTGTTGGCATCCAGGGCCTTATACAACCCTAAATTGGCCATAACGGTCGTTACACACATGTTTTTATTCAAGCGGTTGACCGATTTCATATATCTTGAACAGATGTATAGAATGTAGTCTCCATCGACAAGCTCACCTTTGGCATTGACCGCAATCAAACGATCGGCATCGCCGTCAAAAGCCAAACCGATATCATAGTCGCCCTCTTTGACCATCTGCTGCAGCTTTTCAGGATGTGTAGAGCCACAGTTTTTATTGATATTGATACCATTTGGCGAATTGGAAATGGCTTCAACCGTAGCTCCTAAAGAATCTAAGGTTTCAATCGCGGTACTGGTGGCGGAACCATTGGCATTATCGACCGCAATTTTGAAGCCACTTAAATCAACCGGCACGATTTCCTTTAACCAGGACATATAAATTTCCAGGCCATCTTGCCATTCAAAGTATTCTCCGATCTTATCTCCGGTATTTAAAGTCAGTTCACTTTTCCCATCGATATAATCTTCGATCTGTAAAAGTACTTCCTCTTCCATCTTCTCTCCATTATGATTGAAGACTTTAATTCCATTATCATAATAAGGATTGTGACTGGCCGATACCATGATACCGCAGTCAAAGCGCTCTTTTTGAATCAAATAGCTTACAGCCGGTGTAGGACATACCCCTAATAAATACACCTGTGCTCCCATCGATGTAGCGCCGGCAGCCAATCCCAGTTCAAACATATCACCACTTAATCGTGTATCTTTTCCAATCAGGATACGAGCATGTTTTTCTTTTCCATAATACATTCCCAGATACTGACCAATCTGAATGGCCATATCCAGTGTCAATCCCTCATTGGCACGCCCCCGCACGCCATCGGTACCAAAATATTTTCCCATAATTCTATACTCCTATTCTGTATCTTCTCTTTCAACCGTAGCTTCAATCGTTGTCGGATCGATTTCCACTTGTACACGGTTACCATCCGCATCATACGCTACAACATTGGCATTGACCTTTGCAGAATTACCGCTGGTAAATCCACTGACATCCACGATAGCACGCACAAATCGAATCGCATTCAGTTCATCCGCTGTAGCACGAATCGTAACACTGTTGACGGCTAAAGTCGGTGTCTTGAAATCCGATGCCTTTTGTCCGGCTCCGATCAAGATTTCCGGTGCTACACTAAAGACACGTGTACGCTTAGATGTGATCGTAGCAGTCACGGTTTCCGGTGATATGGAAGCCTGAATGGTCGATGGAAGATCCTCCAGTGCCAAATCGATGATATAGCTTCCTTCTTTATACTGGCTTAAATCCGCTTTTACCGTTAAATTCGGATGTTGTTTCTGATACACTTCTATATCGGTTTCCTCACCAGATAGCGTTACTTGCACACTGGAAGGAATACCACTGACCTCATACTTATTCTGATCTAAATTGATCTCTGTATTCACATTTCCCAGATCGACAACCGTTGTCGTATCATTAAACAGTTCGATACGAATATCTTGATAATCAATGGCGATACAAATCACCAGAGAAGCAATCAAAGAGATGATCAAAGAACCTGCTTTATTGAAAACAACACGATCAAATAATTTATTAAAGCGTCGAAAGAAGGAATACAGCACTTCCAAAAAACGATCCAAAAAACCTGCAGAGGACTTATCCTTACTTGGCTTTGCCATGCGTATTCACCCCCTGCCTTGTGAGATCGACAATTTCCAGTGGCTGGATTCTTTCATCCACATTCTGTTGTTTACGCGTCTCACTTTGTCTGCGTGAACGATTGAACCCCAGACTTTTAGCCGTATCGATGATTGGCCTGAACAATGGACTACCTGTTGGTTTTTCTGTATCCGGCACAAGCAAATTGCGCAAAAGACGAGAAAGTCCCTCTGGTTTATATTGTGTCAGCTGACCGTTCATGGCTACCGAGATATTGCCTGTTTCTTCACTGACAATAATCGTAATAGAATCCGTGATTTCACTGATACCTACCGCCGCACGATGTCTGGCCCCATACTTGCTGGGAAGATCTTTTGTCGTAGGCGGAAAATAAGCTGCCGCACAGGCAATCTTATTTCCAATGATGATTACCGCTCCATCATGCATGGGTGTCCCATACTGAAAGATCGTACCCAAAAGCTCGCTTGATACAACCGAATCCATTTCGATCCCTGTATGTACATAATCTTCCATCGATGAATTTCGCTGAATGGAGATCAAAGCACCCGTCTTGGTCTTTGACATCTGCTCACAGGCACGAACCAGTTCTTCGATCATATTGATCTGCTCTTCCTTGGAAACATTGGCACCTAAGATGGAAGACGATTTACCAAACTTTTCCAACATGGCACGTATTTCCGGCTGAAAAATGATCACGATGACAACAACGCCCCAGTTCACAAAGATACTGATCAGAAAGCTTAATGCATTTAATCCCAGTAATGTAGAAAGCCCTTGTACGATAATGATAAACAAGATTCCCTTTGTGATCTGAATCGTTCGTGTGTTATTACGCACGATACGTAATGCATAGTAAATCAATGCCCAGACAACAAGAATATCCAAAATCAGCCGCAGGAGCAATGAAATATCGCTGAGCGTTATATTCATTTCCTTACCCCCTTATACGTTTTATTTTAAAATCGTATGAATCATAGAGCCTACCGATTCATAGAAAACGTTCGCATTTTCTTTAACCGCTTCATCCGCCATTTCCATACAGGCACCATGATATCCATACGTCATTAGCGGAATATCATTGTAGGAATCACCGATAGTATAAACATCTTCTTCGTTTGTATTCGTATATTCCACGACAAATTCCAAACCGGTTGCCTTGGAAACACCTTTAGGAACAACATCCACTACAAAGTTATTGGCATAGGCCACTACAATTTCACCAAAGAACATATTGATGTTTTCTGCCAGTGTAACCGCCAGATTCTGCTCTGACATGGAAATAACGATCTGGGCGATCTTTTGCGTATTGATCAAATCATCCACACTCATATCACTCTGCATGTTCGGATAGCGACGATCTGTAATACTTTCATCAATTGTCATTTTGTGACGATGTACACCATCATTGATCACAACACTGGCTATTCCTTCTTCCTGCTTGGCCGCATAAATAATATCGACGGCCGTCACAATATCTAAATAATAGGAAAGCAGTTCATGTCCTTCTCGATCAAAGACCATACCGCCATTATTTGTAATGTAGTAATCAACCGGTAAATCATATTGTTTGGCCTGTGCCTCGATGGATTCCATTGATCGACCCGTACATAAAACAAACAGGTTGCCGGCCTTTTTCCAATCCTGAATGGCCTGTAGATCCTCAGGCATAATATGTTTTGCGTATTTTAAAGTTCCATCATAATCCGTAGCTAATAGTTTCATACAAGATCCTCAACTTTTCTATTTATGTATATAATATACCACAGTTAAAAAAAATCACATAATTCAAACCAAAAAAATAAGAATCCGAAGATTCTTATTTCATGTATTACTCTACTGGACTGAACTGATCTTTTCCTACACCGCACAATGGACAAACAAAATCTTCAGGAAGATCTTCAAACTTTGTACCCGGTGCAATACCTTGTTCAGGAATACCTACGGATTCATCATATTCCCATCCGCATACATCACATACATATTTTTTCATTAGTATTTCCTCCTTGCCTATACTATGACAGATTTCTTTAAAAATTGCATCTGTTTTGACTCTTTTTTGACCATTTTTTCATTTCAGTTTTCATCTATACCAAAAGAAGGCAAGACCACAAGTCTTGCCTTACAAATTCAGTTGTTGTATAAGTTCATCTATTGAGATGTTACCCACATAACGTATTTTCCACAGCATTTTCCGATTACTCCAATATTCCGGTGTCTGTGCTCTTTTTATGTAGGATTAGATGACAGTTTCATGATATGCAAAGATGGTTTTATCTGTGAAATCCATCACCTGACAGCCTTACCAGCCTGTCAATCTTTCATCCACGCATTCACCAAGTTTTACGGAATGTTTTTTTCGGATTGCTCCGACATACCCTTTGGAGTCTTCTCTCCATAGTTTCGTACTTTGCCGGAAAAATCAATTTCCGACGATTAAACTATTGTCATCTTCCCACCGCTCTCTATCGTTTCATTTAGAAAGGAAACCTTTCGCTTACTTCTATTTCCTTTGTTCACTTACAGTATATATGATTTTATAACGATCACAAGCACTCTGTCCATCTTGGTTGTCATATTGTCTTTTTTGACCTTTGTTTAGCCAAAATCTTCTTTTTTTGTGCTCTGGAAAGCGGCACTTTATCACCATTACTAAGTTCTACTTCATCCTTAAACCAGCCTACGATGTATTTGGCATTCACAAGATAGGACACATGTACGCGTAGAAATCCAAAATCTGCCAGACGTTCTTCTAAATCAGCCATATTGGCTCGCTCATGAAATTCCCCTTTTCGCGTATGAAAATAAATCATCTTTTCCATTTTATCCAGATAATAAATATCCTGATAAGGCAATCGAACATGGATTCCATCGTAGTTCAATTCATAGAATTCACTTTGGTGATATTGTGAAAGAAGCAGTTCTCTTTCATTTTCAATCTGCTGACGAATCTTTGCCTTATCGATATATAAGACACGGTTTCTTTGATCATTTCCCTTTACCGCCAATACATTTTTACACAGATAGATAAACAAAGCACTGGGATGATCATGCACAAATACACTTTCCAAACGAGGTGTCTTAAATACCTCATCAAAGACAAAGATTTGATAATCCTCCACCTTCATGCGTTTTGCCAGTTCCGAGGCTTTTGTAAAGACACGAAATGTCCAGTCCAGCGTATCAAAGACTTTCGCCAGGGAAAAAACAACTTCCATAGATTCTTTTTCATACTCTAACAAGGCAACTTTGATCATACTTTTATGATAAAGAAAAAAGACCGCAAAATCAATTGCAGTCTATTCAACTTCTTCTCGCCAAAGCACAGCGCCTAACGATTTTAATTTTCCATCCAGATCCTCATATCCTCGATCGATATGATAGACGTCATGAATTTCCGTTACGCCTTCTGCCATCAAAGCGGCAATCACAAGACAAGCTCCACAGCGAAGATCGGTTGCCGTAACACTGGTTCCTGTTAAAGGCGTATTTCCATTAATAAAGGAACTTGGCACACGAACATCAATATCCGCTCCCATTTTATTCAGTTCATAACAATGCTTGAAACGCTCTGTATAGATCGTTTCCGTTACGACCGATTGTCCCTGAGCACGTGTCAAAAGTGCCGTAAAAGGCTGCTGAACATCCGTGGCAAACCCCGGATATGGTTTTGTCAGAATATCAGTTGGCTTTAAAGGTCCTTCTGTCTTATACACTTCGATTGCATCCGACTCTACCTTCATTTGAATACCGATTTCCTTCAGCTTCATCGTGATGGCTTCCACGTGCTGCGGAATGATATTTTCAATGCGCATGGTATCGGCCATAGCCGCTGCGATGATCAGATAGGTACTGGCTTCAATACGATCCGGAATGATCTCATGCATACAACCACCCAATCGTTCTACCCCATCAATGGTCAGCGTACTGGTACCCATGCCATGAATACGGGCACCCATTTTATTCAAAAGCGTAGCAATATCAATGATTTCCGGTTCTCTGGCCGCATTTTCAATAACTGTTCGTCCTTTGGCATAGACAGCTGCCATCATGATATTGATTGTTGCCCCTACGGAACTGATATCCAAAAAGATATTCGTTCCTACCAGTTCCTTGGCATCCAGAATATAACAACCTTTTGTATATTGTACAGTAGCCCCTAAAGCTTCAAAGCCTTTTAAGTGCAAATCAATAGGACGAGGCCCCAAATAACATCCACCCGGCATTTTGATCTCTACATGACCGAACTTTCCTAATAAAGCCCCCATAAAATAATAGCTGGCTCTAAGCTTACTAACAGCCTGTGATACCATAGGCTTATTGTTCATTTGACTTGGATCTATATAAAGTGTTTCTTCATCACACTGTTTTACATCTACATCTAATTCTTCCAACAAGACTTTTAAGGATTCCACATCACTGATGTTAGGAACACCATAAATCGTTACTGGTTCGTTGGCTAAAACACAGGCAGGAATTAATGCCACCGTTGAATTCTTAGAACCACTGATTCGTACTGTCCCCCGTAAAGGATGGCCTCCTTCGATCTTGATTATTTCCTCCATACCTTACCTCCTAGACATGCTTATATATCATACACAAAACTGTGTTCATTTCAAGTGTTCCTTTTTATTCTAAAGAAATGTTTATGAAATTACAAGGAGGAAAAAGAAAAAGAGCCGGACGCATCCGACTCTATAAGGTTTTGAATTATTCAGCTTTTCCAGCAGAACCGAAGAAGTTTGTCATCATTTCTTTTACTAATTCAGTGATGGCATCAGCTCCTGGTTTCAACAGTTTACGTGGATCGTAACCTTTTCCTTCCTGATCTTTTCCGGCTTCGATGTATTTACGAGTAGCATCTGCAAATACAAGCTGGCATTCTGTATTTACGTTAACTTTAGAAACACCTAAATCAATAGCTTTCTTAACTTGTTCACGAGGGATACCAGAACCACCGTGTAATACTAATGGTTTACCGTTTGTAGAAGCCTGGATTTCAGCTAAACGATCAAAGCTCAAACCAGCCCAGTTTGCAGGGTATTTTCCATGGATGTTACCGATACCGGCAGCTAAGAAATCTACACCTAATTCGGCAATGATCTTACATTCTTCAGGATCAGCTAATTCACCGGCAGAAACGACACCGTCTTCTTCACCACCGATTCCACCAACTTCACATTCGATAGACAATCCTTTTGAATGAGCTAATTCGATCATTTCTTTTGATTTAGCCAAGTTTTCTTCGAAATCATAGTGAGAACCATCAAACATTACAGAAGTGAATCCAGCTTCAATAGCAGCTTTAGCTCCTTCGTAAGTTCCATGATCCAAATGAATTGCTACAGGAACAGTAATTCCCATATAATCGTGGATTTCTTTAACCATTGCAACAACAGTCTTGAATCCGCACATATATTTTGCAGCACCTTCAGAAACACCCAACATAACTGGTGATTTTACTTCTTCAGCAGCTGCCAGAATCGCTTTTGTCCATTCAAGGTTGTTGATGTTAAAGGCACCGATCGCATAATGTCCTTCATGCGCCTTGTTGATCATTTCAGTAGCAGATACTAACATAATTTCAATTTCCTCCTTTATGTTTTGCTATGTCTATTTTACTCCAAATGTAAGCATTTGAAAAGAATTAACGTCTGGATTCCCCAGATAATTTACAAATCACTGCCAAACTTTTGATTCTTTCCAGAATTCGTAAAGCACTGACCTTAGAGTTTGGTTCCCCCCGAATGATATATTGATTCAAAAGTTCCTCTAAAGCATAGTTACTGGTAAAATACGTCTTCTTTTTATGATTCATCCGATACTCCAGGATTGGCAGTAAGATCTCATCTCTTGTCCAGGCACTTAAAGCCTCGGCACCGATATCATCTAAGAACACAATGTCAGAAAACTTCAACGCATTCATCTGTTTTTGCCGAAAGTCATTATCATACATTGCTTGTTTTAATTCACTGATAAGCTGTGGCATTTTCACAAAGGAAACGCTCTTTTGGTTCTGGGCATAATAATTGGCCATGCCGATACAAAGATAGGTCTTGCCAACCCCAGGCTGTCCATGAAGGAATACACCTTTATCACTCTCTATTGACTCCAGCATTTTTTCATAAACCATTAAATATTCCATGCTTTGATGTTCTGTCATGCCTTTTAAATCAATTTCTAATTCTTGGTAGCTTAAATGGCTGAGTCGATAATTTCTTTCATGTTCGTGTTTCTTTTCATCCTTCTTCTTATATTTGCAGGAAACAAAATTTTGAATTAAATACCCACTTTCATCAAATTCCAATGTTTTAACTTTTCCCTGTAACGGTTGACTACATTGAAACAATCCCTGACAGTGTTTACATTTATCCAATGTTTCCTGCCACATAAAAAAATCAGAAGCGTACTTTTTTAAAAAGTCGATATCCTTTTGATGTTGTTTTAAAAAATGAAGGATGCGTGCATCTTCCAACAACGGTTTATATAGATCTTCTGTAATCTTTGATGCCACTTTAATTCTCTCCATGGTTTGTCTCTCCCAATTTCTCTTGCAGACGGGCAATTCTTGCCTTTAATTCTTCATCCGGCTCTGTCTGCTTTGTATCCGCATACCATTCCGGTACGTTTTCTACTTTTGTGTTTTTATAGCTGATGGTTTGTTCCATCGCTTTTTCTTTGGTATCGATCTTTAAACGTGCCCAGGAGCTGGCCACTTTTTCCACAAAGGATCGACTGAACTTTTGATCGGTCGCCTTTAAAGCATAGTCGATCAGCACATTGATGACCTCTGCCGGCAAGCGATAATCTACCATCATCTTCTCCAATAAAAGCTTGTCCGCTCTGGCAACCGGCATACCGTTTTGTTTTTGTTGCAGATAGGCAATCGGTGAAAGTGTATAAGGATCCTGCGAATGTACGGAAAGATTTTGTGCAGCAATCACCTTGTTTCTCAACCCTTCAAAATCGATCTTTGTTTTTTGCGGATCAATGCTTAAAGACAAATAGCGCCGCATGTTTTTTTCATCAATACCAAAGATACGCGCTAAATCATAGATACGCTCCAAATTTTGTCTTGTGCGAAGACGTTGTGGTATCACGCGTTCCATACCTTTGAACAACACATTAAAGTCAAAGGGATAAGTTGTATTGGAAGGAATATGAATCTGTGTTTTATCTAACGCTTCTTCCTTTTTAGAAGTCCAGTTTTCTAAGATCGATACATCTAAAAGTTCACTGATGTTGACCATGGTTTTCGTACACAAACATTCTTTCGAAAAGAAAAGTTTCATACGATCTAACTGTGAAGAACCTTCTTTTTCCAAAAAGATTCTTGAATAAATATCATGCTGCAAAAAGAGCTGCGGCTCTTTGGGCGGCTGTAAAATGAATAAGTATTCAGCTCTGATCGTCTCCCGATATGTCTGTAAGAGATTATATTGTTCCAGCTGCTTACGAGCATATTCAAACCTTGTTGGACTTAAATGAACGATCTTCTGTACATCTTGTAAATCATAGAGTTGTTCTTTTTTAGATAACGTGGAAAAAACATCGTACAGGCACTGTGCTTCTTTTCCGATCAAAGATCCATACAACAGATGCAGCGAATCTCTTTGTTGTTCTGAAAGTGAAAAAGGCATTTGGATGCGACAGGTTTCCCGACTCATGCAAGGCTCCTTTCTAAATGGAGCTTGACTTGTTCTCTTAGCTGCTCCAAAGTGCCATTGTTATAAAGGACCACATCACTTTGCTGCATCTTGATGACCGGAGAATACTGACAGGCTAAGCGCGCTTTGGCATTTTCTCTGGTAATATGTCGTTTTGTTTCCAGTCTTTGTAAAGCCACTTCCTCATCACAGACAACACACCAGATCTCATCAAAAAGATCTTCCATATGCGATTCAAACAATAAAGGAACTTCTACAAAAACTAATGTATTTTCCTGTTGTCCGATCCATTCTTGCATACTTTCCACGATCAGTGGATGTAAGATTGACTCCACTTTTTGTTTATAAGCTTTATCTGTAAACATGCATTGTGCAAATGCCGGTTTATCAATGTTCTTTTTTTCATCCAAAGGAATCTTCATTTCTTTTACTAATTGCCGATATCCCTTGTTTCCTTTTTCAATCAGCTGTCTATTGACTTGATCGACATCTAAAACCGGGAAATTCTCTTTTAACATAGACGATACCATGGATTTCCCCGATCCCATGCTTCCGGTAATGGCAATTATTTTCTTTTTTGACATTTTGGGCATAAATACGTCCCCCTTTGCGATACGGTGATCTTTCGTATAGTTGTCTGACAGTTTGGACAAGGCTTGCCGGCCTGTGCATGTACTTTTAACTTTAACTGAAATAATCCGGTAACACCAAGACTGGATGTATAGCTGCGAATGGTCGTTCCTCCGGCTTTCATAGCCCCTTTCATGATCCTTTTTGTATGAAATGCCAGATTTTCGCAATCTTTTTTAGAAATTCTTGCACTGCGGGAACGTGGATCCAAACCACACGCAAAACAAATTTCATCGGCATAGATATTACCGATGCCGGCTACAATGCTTTGATCCAGCAGGCACGATTTTAAATTCTTTTTTAACGGATGTATTTTCTGATACAGATACGCTCCATCCAATCGTGGATCCAGAACATCATAACCCAGCTTTTCAAAACAAGGATGGGCAAATGGATCATTATTGTGAGCGTACACCTGCATACGGCCAAACTTACGTGTATCATGATAGCACATCCATCTTCCATCGCTTAGACGAAAACGAATGTGAACGTGCTTATCCTGTGAAGGCCGCTTCAACAAATAAAACTTCCCTTCCATGCGTAAATGTACTACCAGATCATAGTCATCCAGGACAAATAGAAGATATTTCCCCCAGCGAAAAAATTTTCGAAAATGCTGGCCGGTAAGCTGTTTGATAAAGGCTTCCGGCGTTGTATGTTCCACGATTTTAGGATATATGACCTGTACTTCTTCGATTTGTAAATCGTGAATCTGTACTTCCAACGTGGAAATCACAGTTTGTACTTCAGGTGCTTCCGGCATTTACTTAGCCTCGTACCATGTTTTACCAGCTTGAATACTGGCCTTTAAAGGAACTCTCAGCTCCATCGCATTCTCCATGGCTTCCTTGACAAGTGCTTTCATCTGATTTAATTCTTCTTCCGGAACTTCAAAAATCAATTCATCGTGAATCTGTAAAAGCATTTTTGATTTCACATTGGCCTTTTTCATAGCTTCATTCACACGAATCATGGCAATCTTGATCAAATCCGCAGCACTTCCCTGAATCGGTGCATTCATTGCTGCTCGTTTCCCAAATTCTCTTGTCATAAAGTTTTTATCGTTAATTTCCGGAATCATACGCCGACGATGGAATAAGGTTTCTACATATCCGTTTTCTTTACATTGTTCAATCAACGTATTCATAAACTGATGAATGTTGGGATAACTGGCAAAATAGGAATCCATAAATTCGGTGGCTTCTTTTCGTGAAATCTTTAATTGTGTAGAAAGCCCGAAAGCGGTCTGTCCATATACGATACCAAAGTTGACCGTCTTGGCAATACGACGCATACTGCTATCGACTTCATCGCTTTGACAGTGAAAGATCAAAGTAGCTGTCTTATTGTGAATATCGACATCCTCTTGAAATGCCTGAATCATATGCGTTTCATTGGCCATATGCGCCAGCATCCTCAACTCGATCTGAGAATAGTCTGCCGACAACAGAACATGCCCTTCCTTAGCCACAAATGCCTTACGAATCTCGCGTCCTTCTTCATCACGGACACTGATATTTTGCAGGTTAGGATCACTGCTGGAAAGACGTCCTGTCTGTGTCATGGTTTGATTAAATGTCGTATGGATCTTTTGATCCGGTTGGATGTGTTTCTTCAACCCCTCAATGTAGGTGGACATGATCTTGGAAAACTTCCGATAGTCCAACAAACTTTCAATAATCGGATGAACGCCACGAAGTTTTTCCAACACTTCTGCACTGGTGCTTCGCTTACGTCCTCCACCCTTTAAGCCTAAATCATCGTACAAGACCGAAGCTAACTGTTTTGGTGAATTGATATTAAAGATCTTATCGGCATATCCATAAATTTCGTTGGAAAGTTCTTTCATCTTCAAAGAAGTAGCCTGCCCGATCTCATCCAGTGTATGCTCATCAATATCGATTCCCTCATTTTCCATATGGTATAAAATCGGAATCAGCGGCTTTTCAATATTTTCATAAAGCTCCATCAAATTATCTTCTTTCAACTTTTCTAAGATCGACTTTTCCTTCTTTGCGATCTCTTCCGTAAACACCTGCATGACCGGCACCATTCTTTGTTCGGCATACGCTTCCACACTCTTTTGTTTTTTGGAAAGATCATGAAAGCTTTCCGGCAGTTGAATATGTAAAGCTAGTACCAATGCATCAAGATCGGTTGCCTGTGAATGCAAAAGGAAGCAGGCGATATGCAGATCTTCTTTAAAATCAACTGTTGTAAATCCATATCGGTCTAATAGATGATTTGTTTCTTTAACATCCCATGTATGCAGATCCTTTCGCTGTAAAAGTTTTTTAAAGCCAGCATCTTCCAAGGCATCCTCTACGCGAAGATAGAGGATTTCTTCTTTATACGGAATCATAAAACCATACAGCTTCTGGATCAAAAAGCTCTCCTTGGTGCATACCGGCATCAACAACAAATCTTCTCCATCCAGATCGATTGAAGTTACATTTTTGATCGGCCACACACTTTCAGAAGCTACCGTTGTTGTTGTCATCAATGAGCGCATTTCATACTTTTTATAAAAATCATTGACAGACTCTTTATAACCCTCAAAAGAAACTTGATCGATTTCAAAAGGAAGTTTAACATTCGTATAAATCGTTGCCAGCTCCTTGGACATAAACGCATTGTCTTTATCCTTTTCCAGCTTTTCTTTCAGTTTTCCTTTGATTTCATCAATATGTGCATATACATTTTCTACACTTGCGTATTGTTGAAGTAGCTTGGTTGCGGTTTTCTCACCGACCCCAGCTACACCCGGTATATTATCGCTGGAATCTCCCATCAATCCTTTTAAATCGATGATCTGAAGCGGCTGCAATCCATATTTTTCTTCAAAATGAGCCGCATCCATCAATTCCATATCCGTAATTCCTTTTTTCATCAACAGAACGCTTGTCGAATCATCCACCAGCTGCAACAAGTCTCTGTCACTGGTCAAAATCGTAGTCTGTACTTCCGGATGACTTTTGGCCATCGAACCGATAATATCATCGGCTTCATAGCCTTCGATCTCATAGCGGCAAATACCGGCCGTATCCAAAAATTCACGTGCAATCGGAAATTGAACGATCAGTTCTTCATCGATTGGCTTACGCGTGCCTTTATACGCTTCAAATTGGTCATGACGAAATGTTTTCTTACCAGCATCCCATGCGACCAGGATTCCATCAGGTTTAATCGTTTCAATGGCCTTGTTGAGCATCATGATAAAGCCAAAGATCGCATTGGTGGGAATCCCGTTGGAAGTCGACATTCTGTGGGAATATAACGTGGCATAATAAGCACGAAACAACATTGAATTTCCATCTAATAAAAGTAATTTTTTCATAATATCACCATTCCAGAACTAATTGTACCACATCGATAAAAAAAAGAAGAAATGAGTACACTCATTTCCGCATAAAGCGCAATTTTCTATAGCGCGATCGTTCCATTTTTAAGATTCGATTTTGGCGAATCATAGTGTAGCGATCCATGACCCCCAAAACATATTCCAGTCCCAACAATAACAAACCGTTAAGAATCCATGAAAAGAAACCAAAAGTATAAAGCCATTGTTTAAATGGGATCGAAAGTGTGCCTGTCCACGAAAAGAAAATGAAACAAACAATATCCTGTAAAAGCATCAATACAAACACCCATAAGGTTCTATATAACAGGCGATCTTTGATCCAGGGATACAAAAGCCCACACACATAACCAAAACACGTATAAAGAATCGTATGCAGTGGAAATCCTTGTGTAAAAAAGAAATCCGTTACGATGCCACACAGAAACGATAACAGGATGCGCGTGAGCCACGATTGCGATACCACCAGCAACATCAAAGCCATGAATCCCAGATGACAGATAAAGCTCATATGGGCATAAGTGAAATCCGATGGCCATACAAAGGCGAAAAAGTCATCAATCAATAGACAGATCAGAATAAAGATCAAACTGGTTCTTAGCTTCATTCCACTCGCCCGCTTCCTATGACCGTAACATAGTTAAAACTGCTGATATTCGAAACAGGCTTGACATAGATCGTTGAAATGATTGCGTCATCATTGGTTTCCATATCACTGACTTGTCCAAGATAAATACCACTCGGATAGTTTCCGCCTCTTCCTGAGGTCGAGACCTCCTGTCCCTGTGTAACTGTTGCCTCATTATCAAATAAGGACACACGATACGCTCTGTGACTTGTATCATAGCGCTCCAGCACACCTTCAATGGTCGTTCCATCTTCCAAGGCAATGCTGATGGCGATATCATTGATTAAATCTTCACTGGTCAAAAGCCGTACGGTTGAAGTCGCACTTTGTACCTCTTCAATCAACCCAACAGCCCCCTGTGATGTACAGACGATCATATTTTCCTGTACGCCCTGTGAGGAACCGGCCGAAATCGTAACTGTCTGATCCCATGCTTCGGTATCCCTTTCCAGAACATGTGCCGTGATCTTTGTCGCATCTTCCAGCGTTCCATTCAATTCTGCCAGCTCTTCCAGCTCTTTATTTCGATTGCGTTCCTCTTCATACAATGTCTTATAGCTTTTCTGCATAGCCAGCTCTTCATTTAAATACTGGTTATCTTCATAGACATGCCATAAGTTTGACAAATCATTAAATACATTGGTCAAAGAAGTTAAAGGATAGTCAATCAACCCATATTTAATATATGTCCATGCGCTGTATCCCATATTCGATAACGCATTTTGTCTTAATCCTAACATTGCACATCCAATCACCAGTAAAACAATATTGGCAATTAGTAAAATGCGTTGTAAACGTGTAAATCGTTTCATGGCGTTCCCCCAAGCTATCTTCCATTATAATAGGAATCACTCAATCATTCAATCGAGATATTGATGTTGTTTAAAGGAGAACCAATCTTTGTTCCCTACGATCACATGATCTAAAAGTTGTATGCCAGATAAAAGTGCAAGTTCATATATCCGTTTTGTGAATTCAATATCCTGCGGGCTTGGCGTAATATCACCACTGGGATGATTGTGGACCATGATTAGAGAATGTGCTTTATAGATAAAGGCATCATGAAAAATATCACGTGGATGCACACAGCTTTCCGTCAATGTACCAACATATAAAATCTTATGTGTGATGATCCTTCCTTTGGCATTTAAATAGACCGCTACAAAATGCTCCTGATCCTTTAAACCGATCTCCATTTGAAACCAGGCCGCAAGATCTTTAGGCTCCAAAATAGAGGCACCATAATTTTTCTTCTTTAAGGCACGTTTACACAGTTCAATGCCCGTTAAAATCTGCAATGCTTTTACGTGTTTGATTCCTTTTATTTCCATTAAATCCTCCACTCTTAAATCAAACAGTTTTTCTAAGTTATCACACTTACACATTACATCCTTTGCCAAATCAAATACACTCCGATTCTTACTTCCACTTTGTAGAAGCAATGCTAAAATCTCTAAATCACTTAGAGATTCTAACCCATAGCTTAACGCTTTTTCTCGGGGTCTTAAATTAGTTTCTAATTCTTTGATCTTCATATTATATAAATACGAAAAATAATTGGAAAACTATTAAAAAGTTTTGAAGTTTTTTGATATTTTGATCCATTTACGCATAAACCTATAAAAAAAGATTGAAAAGATCATACGTATTAAACAATCATTTTCAATCATATGTACAAATCCTCATTAGGTTTTAGCTACACAGCTCTGTAGAAAATCCGGTACAACCATCCATCAAATTGCCCAAAATTTTTTCATGCAATAAAAAAAGCCTTTGCATAAAGGCTTACTCTTCATATGGGGCGGCTGACGCGATTCGAACGCGCGAATGACGGAGCCACAATCCGCTGTGTTAACCACTTCACCACAACCGCCATAAAATGCGCTTGGATATTCTTTCCATGTGCTTGTCTATTGTACCCAATTTAATGACGAATGTAAAGAACATTTTTTACTTTTTCACTTTAGCTTGGAAAAATTGCCATATAACTTTTTAAATATTTTTGAACTGGCCTTTACTCTTCGAAATATGTGATATTCTTCCAAATGTATAGTTTTTAAGATGAAGTAAAGATAGAGGACAATTTGGTTTACTAAACCACATCAACCTCTACGCACTCGAATTTGATCCTGTGGTTGTACATTCCCTATCAACAAAGCGCTTTCTGGATCGTGTAATCGAACATTTTCTTCAATTCTTTTTTCATCAAAATTGGCATAACAGTATTTACAATAATGTCGACACGTATTGTATTGTCCGATATCGACCATTTCAACGCATCCGCAGTCACGAGCTTTCCATTTTTTAAACTTTTTACCGGTAATCAAGAAAGCTTCTTCGACTGACATACACACATCTTTACGAAAGCCATACTCACAAAGATCTCGCTGTTCAAAACATGTCTGAACACTCATACCATGTTCTTTGGCAATTTGAGAAAATGAAGTTCCGATCAACTTGTAATCTATTTCCGTAAACTCTTTGATTTGTAATTCTATTTGATGTTTTCTGACATTTTTATAGTCATCTACAAACGACACGATGATTCGATCCACATAACCCTCTAATTCCATGCACATCTTTTCAAAAGCTTTTATGTGATATTTCACATCGTATCTTGCGTTTAATAAGATAGGATCATATCGAACCAGTGGTTTAGACTCTTTAGAAAGCTTTGAAAGCTTACGAATGGCATTCAAAATCAGTCTTTTATCTGGTACATAAGGTTCAATGTCTTTATGGTAAGGCGTAAAGGTGACTTGAAAAAGAAATGGTTTTTGTAGCGTATGCAAAGAATCTAAAATCGGCAATGGATTCTTAGTACAAAAAACGATCAAATCAATATTCTCAATATAAATGCGTGAAATAGAATGGGGATCAAAAGGATTCCGGACAAGAAAATATCCTTCTTTCATTCGATTTAAAAACCATGGTGTATAAAAAGCTACAATATCTGTTCTTCCACTTACGTTGATAATCATAAAGTCATTGTAAATAGTTATCGATAAAAATTCAAATTATCTCTTTTAGCTTTTTATGGTTCATCAAAAATAGCATACTAAAGATAATATCCTCCAGTGATTCAAACACCATATTTATAAACAACAAATTGTTCAAAACAACATATAGCATTCATAATAAAAATAATCGATTCAGATAGATCATGAAAACGAAAGAAAATTTGATTTTGACAAACAAAAAAAACGAACTTCAAGATGAAGTTCGTCAAATTCAAAGTGGAGCAGGTGATGAGAATCGAACTCACGTAGTCAGCTTGGAAGGCTGAAGTTCTACCATTGAACTACACCTGCATAAAATAAATGGCGGTCCAGATGGGACTCGAACCCACGATCTCCTCCGTGACAGGGAGGCATGTTAACCACTACACCACTGGACCAAAGTTAGATATTCAATAAAATGGCGGAGAAGGAGAGATTTGAACTCTCGCGCCAGTTTCCCGACCTATACCCTTAGCAGGGGCACCTCTTCAACCACTTGAGTACTTCTCCAAGTTTTAAGATCAGGAACGCTACTCATCAGCGCTCATTTATATTACCACGATACCTATACGATTGCAACACTTTTTATAAAATTTTTTTAATTTTTTTTAATTGATCGACTTCATATGTTGGTTTACACGTATTTGTAGCGGTTTTATGCGATGGATTAAACCAGATCGTCTGTATATTAGCATTGATACCTCCCTGAATATCAGCCTGCAAAGAATCACCGATCACGATTGCCTGTTCATTAGAAATTCCCTGTTCATGTAAACAATGCATAAAAAAATGCTTCGATGGTTTTTGATGCCCGATCTTCTCTGAAATATAAAAGGCGTCCATATACTGATAAAATCCTGACAGCTGTAAACGATGAATCTGTTGTTCATAAGGCGCATTAGAAGCCGCACAGATCACATACTTTGATTTTAAATACTCTAAAAGTTCTCTGGCTCCTTCTACAGGGATCGCATATTCATGAAGACCTTCGACAAATTTCTTTTCAAGCGTAACCCCATCAAAAGGAATGCCAAGGGCCTGAAGAATTGTTTTCCAACGGATTTGGTAATGCTGCTCCTTTGTCAAAACACCATCTTCAATCTGTGTCCAAAGCTTGGAATTAATCTCTAAAAACACCGGAAAAACCGTTTCTTTTGAAAAAGGCAGGTGAAAATACGCAAACGCATCTTTCATGGAAGCTAAAGCGCATGCATTAAAATCAAGTAATGTGTTATCGACATCTAATAAGATCGTTGTAAGCATACGATTAGTATAATAAAAAAACGACTAGAATTCTAGTCGTCATATACATGGATTCGATTGATAGCTCGTACTAAAGCCAATTCGGCACGTTTCATATTCGTTGTACTGTCTCGTTTTTCCAAACGTTCACGAGCACGACGATACGCACGACGAGCACGTTCGATATCGATATCGCCTTTTCCTTCGATCGCATCCACTAAAAATAAAGCTTCATTGTTTTCAAAGTAAAGGAAACCTCCGGCTACGGCATATTCCTTCTTTTTATCAAATTCATTTAAAAACTTTAATGGACTTGATTTTAGACTGATAAAAACCGGCATGTGATTTGGCAAAATCGTCATTTCGCCTTCCACACTGGTACAATGAATATTTTTTACCATCACATCGCGATACACACCCAAGGGGGTTACGATCTTGCAGTGGATCATTCTTGCTCACCAGCTAACTGTTTTGCCTTTTCAATGACATCTTCGATCGTACCGGCAAACATAAAGGCTTGTTCCGGAAGATCATCCACTTCTCCATCTAAAATTCGTTTAAAAGAGCGAATGGTATCTTCCAAAGGTACATATTTTCCGGGAATACCACTGAACACCTCCGCAACGTTAAACGGCTGTGATAAGAAGTTACGTACACGGCGCGCACGATTCACTATTTTTTTATCATCTTCACTTAACTCATCCATACCTAAGATCGCAATGATATCCTGCAAATCTTTGTATCGCTGTAAAATGTTCTGCACTCCACGGGCTACCTTATAGTGTTCTTCTCCAACGACTAATGGATCCAAGATTCGAGAGTTCGATTCCAGTGGATCGACAGCCGGATAAATTCCTAAGGCGGCAATATCACGGTCTAATACCGTCATCGCATCCAAATGTGTAAAGGCGGTCGCAGGCGCCGGGTCTGTCAAGTCATCCGCCGGTACATAAATTGCCTGTACGGAAGTAATAGATCCTTCATTGGTAGAAGTAATACGCTCCTGCAGCTGCCCCATTTCCGTAGCTAATGTCGGCTGATAGCCTACAGCACTTGGCACACGCCCCAACAAGGCACTCACTTCACTTCCTGCCTGCGTAAAACGATAAATATTGTCAATGAACAATAAAACATCCTGATGTTCTTTATCACGGAAATGCTCGGCCATCGTCAGACCGGTAAGAGCTACTCTCATACGAGCTCCCGGACTTTCATTCATCTGTCCATAAACCAAAACCGTTTTATCCAGAACACCGCTGTCCTTCATTTCATGATACATATCATTTCCTTCACGTGTACGTTCACCAACACCGACAACAACGGATTTCCCACCATGCTCTGTGGCAATATTGTGTATCAGCTCCTGGATCAATACGGTCTTTCCGACACCGGCACCGCCAAATAAACCGATCTTACCCCCTTTTTCATAAGGACATAATAAATCGATAACTTTAATACCGGTTTCCAAATGCACGCTGTTTGTGCTTTGTTGATCAAACGGAGGTGCACTTTTATGAATAGGCTCACGGTTTACATTTTCCAACTCGCCTAAACCGTCAATGGGGCGCCCCAGGACATTAAACATACGACCTAAGACCTCATCTCCAACAGGTGCCTGAATCGGTTTTCCTGTGTTATACGCATCCATACCGCGTACTAAACCATCGGTGGAATCCATGGCAATGCAGCGAACTCTATCGGCTCCGATGCCCTGCTCCACTTCTACAATCAAGCTGTCTTGTCCGGGACGCTTGATTTCGATGGCCGTCAAAAGATCCGGCAGGCTATCTTCATCAAATCGAATATCGACAACAGGCCCAATGACCTGAACAACTTTTCCTATATTCGTACTCATAGTTTCCTCCCTTATGACAACGCATTGGCTCCGCCAACGATTTCCGTGATTTCCTGGGTAATCGAAGCTTGTCGAGCCTGATTGTATTTAAACTCAAGACTGGTTTCTAACTCTGTCGCATTATCGGTAGCACTTTCCATTGCCATACGGCGAGAAGCTTGTTCACTGGTATGTGCTTCCAAAAAATGCGAAAACAATAATGATTTGCACACCATAGGAATCAATTCCTGCAGCATCTGCTCTTTTCCCGGTTCATAGATCAGCTGGGCATGCATTTTCTTTTCCTCTTCTTTTTTGACCGGCTGAATAGGTAAAATCGTTTCCAGTACCGGTTCAAAAGAAAGTGTGTTCTTATATTGTGTATATAAAACTTGAATCTTGGAAATTTCTTTCTTTTCAAATAAGGTCAATGCCTCTTCCATCTGCATCGCTAAAACCGAATAGGCATTATCTTCATGCAAATCCTGTAAAGTTTTTTCCATCTTTCGATTTTTAGAATTCATCCATGCGATACCACGCCCTCCAACCATGACAATTTTATCTTCACTGGAAAGATGATCGCGAATCATATGGAAAACATTTGTGTTATAAGCACCGCAAAGCCCCATATCTGAGGCTATCACAAATACATAAGCCGGTTTATCTTGATTCTCCTGCATGTAAATTGATTTTTCACCGGACTGTAAGACCAAAGACATCATCTCAAACAAAGCCGATGAATAAATGCGGTTAGACTCCATGGCATCCTTTTGTTTTGTCAGTTTACTGCTGGCCACAAGCTGCATGGCCTTGGTGATCTTTTTAGTGGATTTGACCGATGTGATACGAGCTAAGATCGTCTGTCTGCTCTGCGCCATGGTACTACCTTCCTAAAAGTGCAAACTGAGCACCAAACGCATTTAAGGCAGTTTTCAGTTGTCCGTCAAGCTCATCATCGATCTCTTTTTTCGTATCGATAGCCTGTAAGATCTCAGGATGCTGACGACGGACAAAGGAAAGAAGCTCTTCTTCATATCGGCAAACCTGATCGATGGCTACATTCTTCAAATAGCCATGTTTTGCGGCATACAGACTAACAATTTGTTCACTGACATGCATAGGTGCATACTGTTTTTGAATCAAAAGCTGTGTCAAACGGGCACCATGTTCCAGAATTTCTTTTGTGCTGGCATCCAACTCCGAACCAAACTTGGCAAAGCTTTCCATTTCGTGATATTGCGCCAGTTCCAGTTTTAAAGAACCGGAAACTTGCTTCATCGCTTTGATCTGTGCAGCCGAACCAACACGGGATACACTCAAACCACTATCTACACTCGGTCGAACGCCTTCATTGAACATATCTGTTTTTAAGAAGATCTGTCCATCTGTGATCGAAATAACATTTGTCGGAATATAGGCAGAAATATCTCCGGCCTGTGTTTCAATGATTGGTAAGGCCGTCAAAGAACCACCATTCCCATATTCATCATTTAATTTGGCTGCTCTTTCCAACAAACGAGAATGTAAATAGAATACATCACCCGGATAAGCTTCACGTCCCGGAGGACGACGCAACAACAAAGACATGGTTCGATATGCCACAGCGTGCTTGGACAAATCATCATAGATGATCAATACATTTTGTCCCTGTTCCATCCATTCTTCACCGATTGCACAACCGGCATAAGGCGCCAAATACTGTAACGGTGCCGGATCACTGGCTGTTGATACAACAATCGTCGTATAATCCATAGCTCCATGTTGTTTTAATTTTTCAACGATCTGTGCCACCGTGCTGGCCTTTTGCCCGATGGCCACGTAGATACATTTCACATTTTCATTTTTTTGATTCAAGATTGTATCAATCGCAATCGCCGTTTTACCGGTTTGTCTGTCACCGATGATCAACTCACGCTGTCCTCGTCCGATCGGGATCATCGAATCAATAATTTTCAAGCCGGTTTGTAATGGCTCGGAAACGCTTTTTCGTGTCATAACACCCGGTGCGACACGTTCTACCGGTCTTGTCTTATCCGAGACGATATCTCCTTTTCCATCGATGGCTTGTCCAAGCGCATTGACTACACGCCCCAACAAAGCATCTCCTACAGGAACTTCAATGACATGGCCGGTTCTTTTGACCAGATCCCCTTCTTTGATATCTGCATTGTCTCCCATCAGTACGACACCCACCTGTTCTTCTTCCAGGTTCATGACCATACCGTAAACATCGTGAGGGAAGATCAACAATTCAGACATCATGGCATTCTGCAAACCATACACATTGGCAATACCGTCACCAATGCTTAATACGGTTCCGCTTTCATCCATTTCAAGGCTCTGATCTATATTTTTGAGCTGTGCTTTGATCAGATTACTGATTTCAGCAGGATTCAATGTCATACTTTCACCTCTATCCAATATGTTTTAGTTTCTCTTTGATCGCATTCATACGCGATAAAACACTGTTATCTAAAACAAGATTCTCCGTCTGCACTCGAAGACCCGCTATCAGCTCCGGTACCACTTCCACCTGAAGCTCCACCTTCTTTTGAAGACGCTCTTCCAGTACATGTATCAACGAGTCAGTCTGCTTTTGATCCAATGTTGTGGCTGACTCTACTTTCACCAGTTCAATATTGTTTGCCTGACGACGCTTCTTCTCATAAACGGACACAATTTGCGAAATATTTCCAGCCTGGTCATGCGCGATGCACACTTCCAGAAAGCGCAGTAAAACAGGATGCAGCTTTTTCTGAAACACAGAATGAATCAACTCCAGCTTAACCTGTTTTTTTAGCTCCGGATGCTTCATCATCTTTTGAAGGTCCGAATTCTCTTCCCAAATATTTGCCAACTGTTGAAGTTGATCATAGATCGTATTTTCACAGTTTTCTTCTGTGGCAACGTCCAATAACGCCGCTGCAAACGATGCAGAATAATCTACCATGATTTATCGCCTGCCTCAGAAATAAAATCATCGACATATTTCTTCTGCGTTTCTTCATCCATTTGATCGGCAACAAATCGTTTGGCAACATCTACTGCCACTTCACCAATGGCATCCTTCATAGAATTTTGCGCATTGCGCTTTTCTCTTTCTATGTCTTCCTGTGCCTTTTGTTTCAGAAGCACGGCTTCCTGCTGTGCTTTTGATAAGATCTGTTTTTTCTCTTGTGTAGCCTGGGCACGTGCATTCTCCAAAATGACGTTTGCTTCCTGTCCGGCGCTCATGATCTGTTTGTCGTACTGATCCTTTAAATCTTCAGCTTCTTTTTTCAAAGCCAGCGAAGAATCGATATTGGCCTGAACCAGCTGCTGTCGTTTTTCGACAAAAGCCACCAGTTTCGACCAGAAAAATTTCTTTGCGATCAATACGATCAAGATCGTAGAAATCATTACAAGAATGACATCGGTCAGGCTGATTCGTAAATAGTTTTCTATAGTAAATGCATCCATAACCGAAAACCTGTGCTCGACTTACCCTTTCACAAAAATCAACAATATTGCGACAACCAACGCAAAGATACCTGTTGTTTCGGCAAGGGCGATACCCAATACCATGATCGACTGGATCTTTCCACTGGCTTCCGGATTTCGTCCTACAGCTTCGGCACCTTTACCAGCCGCAAAGCCTTCACCGATACCTTGACCAAAACCGGCAACCATCGCAATACCAGCTCCTAATAAAGCCATACCTTGTACGAAAAATTCATTAAATTCCATTGTTGTCTCCTCCTGATTTTAAGCTTCTTCTTCACTGACCTGCTGCCCCAGAAAGAAGGATCCCAGCGTAAAGAAGATATACGTTTGAATCACACCGGTAAATATATCCAGAAAAGCGTGAAGGAAAGGGGTGAATATAAACCCTAGTACGCCCCACGGCATCACGGATTTCATAAGTGTATATATAAGCATCGTAATGATGCATCCGGCCAAAATATTTCCAAACAGTCGCATTGTCATCGATAACGGCAAAGCGATTTCACCAACGATATTCATAGGCAGTAATATAGCCATAGGCTCTGACAAACTTTTAATTCTTGCCTTGAGTCCGGCTCGTTTTATACCGTTGATCTGGATCATAAAGAAAATCGTTACGGCAAGCGTCGCATTGAAGCTGACATTGCTTGTAGGATTCTGCAGTCCCACTAGACCGATCAGGTTACTGACAAGCATCATCAAGATCAAAGTTCCAAAGAATGGAAGATAACGCTTGGTCTTTTCTCTTAGATTTCCTTTAATGACATACAAAACTAAGTTCAAGATCTCTTCACAGACATAGACCACACCCGTACTGGCCTTAGAAGGATCGGCTTTATCGATCTTTTTCCCGGCCCAGATAAAGAACACGGCAAATATCACACAAAGAACCAGCCAAACCAGGATCGATTGTTGGATCTCCAGATGAAACGAGCCGAATGTGATCTCAAGAGCACTGATTTGCTGTTCCATATCAATTCTTCCTTTCTATAAAAGAATAGGTCAATAAGGCAGCTTTCTGACAAAGCATTCCCGCCAAAATCGCAAGTACGGAAATTCCCAGATAGACAGAAACTGCCATAACGAAGGCATACAGCAGATAACGCAATGCATAATTACTGTAGCCCTGTCGCTTACCGGCCTTTTCTTCATGGGCGATAGATCGTGCCATATTTTTGATCATGGCAAAACCTATAAGAGATAGGATACACCCAATCCACACTCCAATAAAGACTAAAATGTCAAAAGATAACAAAAAAAGTAAAAAAATCGATACAACAAGTGAATAATACAAGGTATATCGAATTATTTTTGATGACATTTGTGATAATTCATTCATGGTATTTCCTCTGTCTGTCATAAAGTCTGTAAAAACTGCCAAAGAGAGCATAAAATACACCTGCCAGTATAAATACCGGTGTTGTATGAAAAGAATCATCGATCCACATTCCTAAACATACAAACACCAGCATACTGACAAACAATTCACTTCCAAAACGAAAGATGGAATGCATTACTTCGTACCGAAAATACGATCTCCGGCATCCCCCAGTCCCGGAACGATATATCCTTTTTCGTTTAGATGATCATCTAAACTAGCCAGGTAAATATCTACATCCGGATGTGCTTTTTCCACAGCTGCTACCCCTTCCGGTGCTCCGACAAGGCATACCAGCTTGATGTTTTTAGAACCTTGACGTTTTACCATATCAATGGCCGCAATGCTGGAGCCACCGGTTGCCAACATCGGATCAACGATTAGGACATACGCATCCTCCATACAGCTTGGATACTTTTCAAAATATGGATGCGGTTCTAAAGTCTCTTCATCACGATACATACCGATATGCGCAACCTTTGCCGTAGGAATCAAATTTTGAATTCCGTTGACAACACCAAGTCCGGCTCTAAGAATAGGTACGATCACAACCTCTTTGGCCAGCGTACTTCCCTTATACGCACAGATCGGTGTTTCGATATCAACCTCTTTTAACGGCAAATCTCTTGTGATCTCATAGACCATCAAGCCACCTATCTCGTCTAAATTCTGACGAAAGTCTTTTGTTCCTGTTTCTTTGTTTCGCATAACTGTTAATTTATGCTTGATCAGCGGATGATCGAATACTGTTAACATAATTTCACCAACCTCACTTCTCCGATTATAACATTATCCAACTTTAATTTGAAACGAAAAACCACATGTTTTATAGGATTTTAATTTAGGTTATCTAAATTATTTTACAATCAAAAAAAGTATCCATCCTAAAGACAGATACTTTAATCTTCTATGGAAACGATTCCAAACTGCGGAGCCGCCTGAATTCGTATATTTGATGATCGTAAATCCTTCTTTAAGAAGGTATCGTTTAATACATCCAAAGCCAGCTCTGGAACATTGGCCTCCTGTGATAAATGCGCCAACACGATATTTTTGGTTTTCGTATTAATAAGACTGGTAATATTGTGACTGGCATCTTCGTTAGACAAATGACCGGAATCTGAAAGGATCCGTTGTTTGACAAACATCGGTCTTGCGGTATGCATCAGCATTTCCATATCATGATTGCTTTCAAAGATATAATGATCCGCATTTTCTAAATACGCTTTTTCATGATTTGGCAAATACCCTGTATCCGTTATATAGACCAGCTTTTGGCATCCGTCTTCGATCACATAGCCCACAGTATTGGGTGCATCATGACTTAACCCGATGACTGTGATCTGCATATCTCCAATAATAAATCGATCTAATGGCTTGATGCACCGATGATCTTGCACATCCAGATCACAATAGCTGTAGATTGGCAAATGCTCAAAATGTTTAAGCTGCGAAATATGATCCTTATGGCTGTGTGTAACCAACAAAGCATCTAAGGCTTGAATATCCTGAGAAACGCTTTGCAGGCTTGCCATCAAATACTTTTTAGTTGAACCACAATCAATGACGATTGAAGATCTTTGTGTTCGCACCAGGCAGCTGTTGCCTTTGGAACCGGAGCACAACAAATCAACCTTCATAAATATCGCCACCTTGATTGGAAAAGTTGGTAAATCGAGAAATGTTCTTTTCAAACACAAGCTTGATCTTTCCTAAAGCACCGTTTCGATGTTTAGCCAAAGAAAGATCCACGATTGATGTATCTTCCGGAACTTGATCATCCTGCTCCTTTTTATAATAATCTTCACGATAAATAAACATAACGATATCCGCATCTTGCTCGATGGATCCCGATTCACGCAAATCCGATAGCTGCGGTTCATGATCGTTACGCTCTTCCACCTTACGCGCTAACTGTGAAAGTGCTATGACCGGACAATCCAGCTCTTTGGCAAGAATTTTTAAATTTCGCGAAATATCGGATACTTCCTGTTGCCTGGAATCAGCTCTGGTTCCGGTAATCAGCTGTAAGTAATCGATTACGACCAAAGAAAGACTATTATATTCCGTCTTTAGCTTTCGGCATTTGGAAAAGATCTGTGAAACTTTAATCGAGCTTGTATCATCAATAAAAATATTTCTTTCTCCTAACTGGCTGCCGCTAAAGTTTAAGCGGGACATTTCGGCATCGCTTAGTTTTCCATCCCGCAGTTTATTGGAAGCCACCTGTGATTCCGAGCTCAACAAACGCTTCATTAAAGAATCCGCCGGCATTTCCAGCGAAAAGATGGCCACAGCTCCCTCGTTGAGTTTGGCGACTTCATTGGCAAAGTTCAATGCCAATGCACTCTTTCCCATGGCCGGACGAGCCGCCAGAATGATCAAATCACCACGCTGAAAACCATTAGTGATCCGGTCCAGGTCCGTATAACCGGTACGAATACCGGTCACGCCCTTTTTACTGCGCAGTTCGATCAGCTGCTCCATGACACGATGAATGACCGTCTGTGACGACTCAAATTCCGAACCTCGTCGCATTCTTGTCACATCCATGATCCCGCGCTCTGCCTGATCTAGGATCGTATCGATATCTTCACTGGCATCGTACGATTCATTAGAAATCTTTTCCGCCGCAAAGATCAATCTTCTTAGCTGGGCTGTATTTTTGATCGATTCAATGTAATTACGCGTATTGGCACTACTAATGGCACTATCCGCCAAAGAAAGAATATAATCTGTTCCTCCGGCACTATCCAGTTCTTCCTTATCCGCTAATCGTGTGATGATCAAATTCAAATCAACCGGCTGCCCATTTCGGGTAATTTCCTGCATACAGCTAAATAAACGCTGATGAGAAGGAAGATAGAATTCTTCCGGCTGTAAATCTAGATCATTACACTCCTGCATTACAGAAGGATACACCATCAAAGATCCTAAAAGCGCCTGCTCTAATGTTTTTGAATTTGGCAGTTCTCTTGCCATAATTACCCTTTCTGTGAAACGTGGACATGAATCGTGCCTATAACCTGGCCTTTATATAAATCCACTTCTACATTGGTCGTCCCTAAACTAGATACCGGAACATCCAGCTTTATCTTACGCTTATCGACTTCAATTCCTTTTTCCTGTAAGGCTTGATGAATCTGCTTCGTAGAGATCGAACCAAATACTTGTCCTTCCTTGCCGGCACTTAAAGAAAATTCCAACTTCATCGTTTCCAGTTTTTTCTTTAATGCTTCAGCTTCCTTTTTCAACTGTGCTTCATGTTCTTTTTTTATCGCCAGCTGCTCGTCTAAAATTTTACTGCTTCCCTTTGTATAAGCAACCGCCAATTTTCTTTTGATCAGAAAATTTCTTGCGTAACCATCGCTGACTTCAACGACATCATCTTTCTTTCCTACTTTTTTTACATCACTCAACAGGATGACTTTCATGACTTGTTTCCTCCTTAATTATTTCTAATAAAGCTTGTTTGTATTCTTGCGGACTAAGCTCTTTAGTCGATGAGGCTGCCGCACTGAAATGACCGCCTCCATAGAGCTTTTCCATGACTTTCTGTACATTAAAGGTACCATCGCTTCTGGCGCTGCAGCAAGTCGGTGCATCTTCTTCATTACTGCGGGCAATCGTAAAGCTTGCTGTACATCCTTTAATCAACAATAAGGCTTCGCTGACCTGTGCCAACGTTGTTTTATCCACTTTTTTCTCTTCTTCACATACGATCATAAAATGATCCATGTAAGGCTTTGCCAGCTGGATCAGACTATGCTTGAGCGTAAAGTGGGCATAATCTTCACATAATGCTTTTTCGGCCAGTTTCACATTAGCACCCCATGTATTTAAGGCTGCTGCCGCCTCAAAGGTTCTGGCATCCGTATGCATTTTAAAACGATTGGTATCGACTAAGATGCCCAGATACATGATAGTTGCTTCGGCTTCAAAAATCGGCACATGATCCGGAATATTCTGCAGCATTTCCACGATCAACTCGCACGTCGAGGAAGCGCTGCTTTCGACATACGTTAAGATCGCATGTCGAATGAAGTTTTCATTTCTTCGATGATGATCGATCACAATGACCCGCTGGCATTCTTCCACAAATTCTTTGGCGCTGCTGATGGCCGGGATTCCATGATCAACCATCACAAGCAAATCCTTGGCAAAATCCATGCGTTCTCTTGCCTGCTCCGGTGTAATAAAGACATGCCGTTCCTTCATGACCTTGATATAGTGATCCATGACAGACTGAAGCTGGGCATCTCTTGGCACATCCTTTAAGACAATATAAACATTCTTCTTTAAAGTATGGGCCCAGCTTGAAATACTTAAACAGGCGCCCATACAGTCAAAATCAGACATGATATGACCGGCGATATAAATCTCATCGCTTTCTTTCAACGCATCCTGTAATGTCTGCGAAAGAATGCGCACACGAACCTTTGAACGTGCCGAGCTCATCTCTGAATTGCCGCCCACGTATTCTACAGAACCATTCACATCCTTGATGGCTGCCTGATCGCCACCGCGAGACTGCGCCAACTCAATCAATTCATTGATTGTTGTATCCAACAGTTTAAAGTCATTGGTACCATAGGCAAAGCTCATACTTAAGGTGATCGATACACCGATATGATTGGCCTTATCTTTAATGATCTGCAAAATTGAAAAATTCTGCTTACGAATGCGTTTAAAGATTTCCTGATTTAAAACAAGGATAAAGCGATCGCTGCGCAAACGCCGGATCAAGATACCATTATCCTGCGCCCAGGTAACGACCGGACTGCGAAGCTGCGTATTGATATGCGCCATCAGTTCTTCGTTTTCATAAGACTGATACTCCATATAGTTATCCAACTGAACCAAGCCAACGACCAGACGATTCTCATTAACTTCTCTTTCCATGGCATCCAGCTGGGTAATATCTTTGACAAATAAAAGCTGAGAATCTTGTTTTCTTGTGATTTCATAAACTGTGTCCTGGTATTCAGCACGAATCACATCCACATCTTCATCAAACAAAATGCGAATCCGTTCGATCCAGCTTGTCAGCTTTTTATTGACCAGATCGATCCCCTTTTGCGCAAAATAGTCCGAAGCCCATGTCACAACATATTCATTATTATACGTTAAGATTCCTACACCGCCAAACGATAAGGCTTCCTTGGCATCTTTTCCCAAAACACGGGAAATATCCACTTCAGTCTTGACCCCATAATCGCGAATATCTTTGACAAATCCCAAAAACGGGATTCCAAACACTAAAACTAACAACAGTAAAAAACCGGCACTAAAATAATATCCATTAATAATCGATATGGCTTCCAAAACGATCCAAATCAAAGCCGCTGCGCCAAATAAAGAACGCCATTTATGAAACTGTTTCATGATCAACCTCTCAAATCCCAATTCTTGCGGATTGCAAAAAGACAATCCAGTTCGCCTAAAAAGATCCAAATTAAATTGACAACTGGTATGACGACACCGATAATCGCAAAGAAGCTAAACTTTCGAATGTTATGACGGATCCCGTAGTCAATCAAGACCACAGCTCCAAAAAAGCTTAGCAGCATGCAATCGGCAAAAAAACAAATTTGTAACCCCGTTTGCCATATAGGATATTCTAACACATTTTGTCCAAAAAAGAACAACAGCCAAACTATGATACTGATCATTCCAAAGGTCGAATTGCCATGAATCTGTTTTAAAGAGCCAATATCTCGTATAGGAATATGCAGTCGGTTACACAATAAAATTGCCAGTAAATGTACACAAAGTGCCTGTAAAAAGCCCATAAACAGTACAAACAAAGCACAGAATGCCTGAAAATCAATAAAGGAGATCCAGGAAGCAATGGCATCAAAATCTGCGTGTAAATCTAAACCGAACAAAGCAGCCCATAGATACACCATGGCAATATAGGTTGCGGTAGAAAAGAAAAAGCATAGAAAAAAGTTGGTGCGATGGCGAAACTGTTGATGAACACCGACACCATACAAATATCCGATCAAAAGAGCGCTCCAACTGTAAAACCAGGTCGTAAAGGAGCCAAACAAAAAGCTTAAAAGACCCATGGATATTCCCGTGACAAGACCGGCACGAACACCTTGCGAGGCACTGTACAATAGGATCGGCATGATAAAGACCCAGCTCAAACTGGCTTCGATCATTAGTCCGGTTTGTTGATTTAAAAGCAATAGTAATCCGTAAATGGCGACACACATCGCGCCTTTTGTAATTGATGAAGTCTTCATATAGCTTATTTTAATCTATTATGCCAATAAAAAAAAGGACTTTAAACAAAGCCCTTAGTCAACTACATATGGTAATAAAGCCATCTGACGTGCACGTTTGATAGCCGTAGCCAGCATTCTCTGGTATTTAGCTCGTGTTCCTGTTACACGTCTAGGAATGATCTTTCCGTTTGCGTTGATAAAACGTTTTAATAATTCAACATCTTTATAGTCGATTTCTTTGATTTTGTTCTTTGTGAAGTAACAAACTTTTTTACGACCCATGCGTTGTTTTTTAAAAGCCATAACTCATTTCCTTTCTATTAGAATGGTAAATCATCACTGGAAATATCCAGTGTATCATTTGCGTCAAAATCGGCACCAAACGGATCTTGTGCAGCCGGCATAGAAGATGCCGCTTGTCCATATGGATCCATGGCAGCCTGCGGTTGTGCATATGTATTGGCTCCGTAAGTATTGGATTGTGTATGCTGCGTATTTTTCGGTTCCAGGAACTGAACATTATCCGCAACCACTTCCGTTACATATACTCTTTGTCCCTGATTGTTTTCATAGTTACGTGTCTGGATACGACCTTCCACACCAATCAAAGAACCACGATGAAGATACTGACACATCAGATCCGCTAAACGGTTCCATGCGACACAATTGATAAAATCCGCATCCGGTTGTCCCGGTGTCTGTACGCGTCGATTGACAGCCAGTGAAAAGCTGACAACGCTGGTTCCGCTCTGTGTTTTTCTCAATTCCGGATCTTTTGTAAGTCTTCCTACTAAAACGACACGATTGATCATATCGATTTCCTCTTTTATTCTTCGCCTTGTGTCTTAACGACCATGATACGAATAACGTTGTTGCTGATACGAGCTAAACGCTGGAATTCAAAAATTCCTTCATTTCCACAAGTAACATTGATTACGACATAGTGACCTTTTTTCATGTGGTCAATTTCGTACGCGAAATCTTTGATTCCCCAGTCATCTACTTTATCGATCGTACCTTCGTTAGAAGTGATCGTGGCGTGCAGACGATCCTGAACAGCCTTGAACTGTTCTTCATCTAAAGATGCGTTTACAATGTACATGATTTCGTATTTTTTCATTCTGTACACCTCCCTTTGGACTACGGTATCTGTCAAACAGATACAGGGCAAGCACAAACTTGCTTTGTCATAATAGCATGTCAAGTCATCGCATGCAAGCAAATAATTTTAAAATTGTCTTATCCATGCGGATTTCCATATAAATTCAATAAAACACAGCCGATGATGATCAATACAATCCCTAAAAAGCCGACAGCGCTCATTTTCTGATTAAAGATACAGATGGAAATGATCGTGGTTGCGACAATGCCAATGGCGCACCAGGAAGCATAGGCAATTGATAGATTGATCCTTAACAACGCTTTGGAAAACGCATAAAAACAAATCGAGTAAAACAAGATACAGGCAAGCGATGGTCCTAACTTGGTAAAGCCGGCTGATGACTGCAGCATCGAACTGGCTAAGATTTCAAAAACGATCGCAATCCCCAACAATAAATATTCCATGTAATAACTCCTATTCATAATCCGTGATTCCTTCACCGGCATTGGGAACAAAATGGGCATAAACAGAATCACAGATAAACACAAACAATAATAAGCTGCAGATGGCTTTTAAGACAAGCGGTCTGATTTTCTGAATCCAGCCATCAAATACCGGCGCCAGCACATAAATAAAGGCCATGCCGCCTATACCAAAAACCAGTAAACCTTCGGCACAGATACGACCGTTCACATTGAGAAAATAACCGGTGTAATCCCACCATTTTAAGCCTGTATTCATTTCCATGACATAAGAGGTAGTGTATTCCAAGATACCACATACGACAAGGATCAACACGAATGTCAAGGCCGGTTTGGTCCTAAACCTCTTTAGTAAAGTTAAGATCAGTAAGCCGCCGGAACCATAAATTGGCAGCCATGGGCCATATAAAGCACCGCGATTGACAAAAACACCATCGGTGATTAGATGCAGACTGACTTCCCAGAGCCAGCCAATTCCAGAAAAAATAAAAAACATCAAAATCAAAGACCAGATATTGTAATCACGTAAGGGATCAAGCAATGCCAGTCGACTTCGTTTTTCCGTTTCCGGAATATGAAACAATCTTGTCGGATACTGTAAGCCTTCGATTTCCCTTTTTAAAGACGCATATTGTAAAAAGCGATGATTGGCTCTTTCATATTCCCTTTCTTCTTTTCCATTCTTCAATAAAATTCCAAACCAGTTTACCAGAAACCCCCGTATGCCACCCAGCGACTTTGGCTTTTGATGCATGCGAATGCCTTCCGGATAGGCCTGTTGTAAAAGCGATGGTATGGCCGGTCTATACAAATAGGTATCCTTAAAAAACTTTTGATATGATAAATCTGCTTCTAAGCTGCATTGACGCACATAGACATAGTATTCAGCCATAGCACAAGCCTTATACGGTGCGCTGTAAAAGATACCGGTCAACCCCAGAGTCAACACCGATAACATGTCCCAGCCAAGAAAAGACAATTCCAGCTTGCAGCACTCCCATTTATGCCCTTTCATCATCATTCTGGATAATCGAATCGTTTCATTGGCTTTTAAGGTTGGATTTTCCGCCAGGATAAAAGGTATCATATAATAAGAGTAATGCTTGATAAAACCACCGATGATCGTCAAGGACCATAAGCTTCCATAGACATATTCCACAAAGCGTACCCAGGCGACATGTCTCCATTTGCGAACCCGACTTAAAAATAAAAACCGATCATGAGCCACATACTTATACGTTCTGGCTTCCAAAATCATTCTTTGTACGATGACCGCAAAGATATTCTGAATAAAAAACCAGGCCAGAAAGAAAAAAGCCATGACTAAGAATACCATACACCAGATCGAGAGATTCTCCGAGCCGATGATGGTATGAATTCCGGCAGTCAGTGTGACATAAATCGATCCGGAACTGATCGAATTCACCAAGGCGGCCATCACACCGTTGGTTCTACCAAAAACAGCACTGGAATTTGATTGAATTTCTTCCTGTTGAATCTGATGCGCAACAACTTTGCCGGCATCCAAATCTTCTTCAATCAAATTTTGTAATACTTCATTTGCACTTAATTGTGAAGGTAAAGACGCACTTTCATTGCTGGTCTGCACGGTACTGAATGTACTGGACAGATTACCGGCCAAAAGGGCCGATAATAAACAGATGACAATCAGTAGGCCGTAATGTCGTTTCATCACTTTCTTTGCCTTTCGTTTGATCTCTTTTCGCTTCATAATGCTCTTCCCCTGGTTTTTTAGTATATTGCATTTTTAAAAGATTTCAACTTTCTTTATAGAAATCCCTTTCATTCTGTGATACTTTGATACAGGAGGATCGATTATGGAAAATAATGCTTGTCTCATTGAAAATGCCAAAGTAATGCTCTTTAAACAAATTCAGGAAGATTCCATTCCTTTACGTACATTGATGGCGTACTATCGCTGCGCTATTATGGAAGTGGAAACCAAATTCAGAGTGCTCAATGAAGAGTTTTCCATTGAACGGGAACACAATCCGATTGAAACGATCAAATCGCGTTTAAAAAGCCCGGAAAGTATCATCAATAAACTGCAGAGTCGAAATCTTCCGCTTACTGTGCAATCCATTGAAACCAATCTGTTTGATATTGCCGGTATCCGTGTCATCTGTTCGTTTCAAAATGATATTTATTTATTAGCCGAATATCTTTTATCCCAGGATGATATAGAACTGGTAGAAATCAAAGACTATATCAAAACGCCTAAAGAAAATGGCTATCGAAGCCTGCATCTGATTGTCAAAGTGCCGATTTTTCTACATGAAGAAAAACGCTCCATGAATGTCGAAGTACAGTTTCGAACCATAGCCATGGATTCCTGGGCTTCTTTGGAGCATAAGATTCGTTATAAAAAGGAACTGGATGAGCAAACTTTGAAAACGATCAATGATGATCTGCTTGAATGTGCTTTACTGAGTGCTAGACTGGATGAAAAAATGGAAAAAGTACATCAACAAAGTATGAAAAAAAGCTGAAATGATTAGATGCACAAGGCATCTGCATGACAGCTTCTTTTATTTATTGGGCATTTAATTTCGCATTGGCCAACATCAAACGAATACGATTTTCCTGATTGACCTTACTGGCACTTGGATCATAATCGATGGCTACGATATTGGCATACGGATACGCTTCCTTGATTCTTCGAACCATACCCTTGGCCACGATATGATTGGGCAGACAACCGAAAGGCTGCGCCGAAATGATATTATTGACACCGTTTTTGACAAGCGAGACAACTTCACTGGTCAAAAGCCAGCCTTCTCCCATTTTTACCCCCTGATCGATAAAGCCTTTTCCATCACGGATCACCTGATTAAAATCTTCCGGTGCCCTGAATGTTCCATCTTTTTTCACCGCTTCTTCAAAGGTCTTCTGCATACGCATAATCAACGATTTAGCAAGCGAAAAAAAGGTATGTGTCTTGGCATGACGATGATAGTATTCATAATCGATGATACCATTTTCAATACAGTATAAACCAAAGTCCATCACTCCGGTCACTACCGGTTCAAAGCCTTCCTGCATCAGATAATCCTCTAAATGATGATTGCCTAAAGGCGAATACTTCATATAGATTTCCCCCACGATGCCTACCCGAATTTTAGGTTCTGTGCTTCGCGGAATGGCTTTCATGCGCTCGATCATCATCTTATAAATCTTCTTTGACTTGCGATAGCCCTGCCCTTCCAGCTCTTTTTTCAAGTATTCAACGATTTCATCAATGACCTTTTCTGTATCTCCGGCATGCAGCTCATAAGGCATGACCTGGTTTTTCAGCCACATCAAAGCATCTCCATATAAGACACAATATAACACCCTTAACAACATCGGCATCGTAAACTTTAAGCCACTGTCTTTTTCCAGACCGGAAAAATTGACCGAAAGACAAGGTATATGCTCCCAGCCTTCCATCTGCAATGCTTTTCGCAACAAGGAAAGATAGTTACTGGCACGACACCCTCCGGCCGTTTGCGTGATGACTAAGGCCACTTTATTCAAATCGTATTTTCCGCTTTTTAAGGCATCGATAAACTGTCCGATGACCAACAAGGCCGGATAACACGTATCGTTATGAACATGAGCCAGGCCTTCCTCTTTGACTTGTTCACTTTCATTGGACAGGACTTCCAAATGATAGCCGCTTTGTTCAAAGGTTGGCTTCAAGAGACGAAAGTGGATCGGCAACATGCCGGGAACCAAAATGGTATATTGATCTTTTTTCGCATTATCAAACTTTGTATAGTGCGTAGCCATTTTAGTCCTCCTTTCCTTCTTCAATCGCTTCTTTTAGGGAACGTAAACGAATTCTGGCCGCTCCCAGATTGTCGATTTCATCGATCTTGATCTGAGTATAGAATTTATCCGCATCTTTTAAGATATCTTTAACTTCATCACTGGTGATCGCATCGATACCACAGCCAAAGCTTACCAATTGCACCAGCTCCATATCCGGATTTTCGCAGACATATTTTGCCGCCTGATACAAACGCGCATGATAGGTCCATTGATTTAAAACATAGACTTTCTGACGATCTTGACGCGGCACGCTTTCTTCACTTAAAACCACAAAACCAAGTTGTGTTAAAAGCTGGTGGATTTGATGGTTGATCAAAGGATCCAGATGGTAAGGTCTTCCACATAATACAACCATCGGATGATGGTGCGCTCTGGCATAACTGACCGCATCCAAATGCTTTTGTACTAACTTTTCATGAAACAGCTGGCGTTCCAGTAAACCTTCTTGTAAAGCAATTTTTAACTGCTTCTTCGTATAATGAAGATTGGCTTGTTCCAACGTTTTTTTCATCGTTTTCGCAAAGCTGTTTTCATCATCCAAGCTGATATACGGATATAAGAAGAACTTATCTCCAAATTCCATGTTGGCCGCAATATTTTCCGGATAGTAGGCAACTAAAGGACAGTTAAAATGATTGTCACTTTGATGTTCATCCACATTGTATGTCATACACGGATAAAATAAGATATTTTCTTGTCCGTTGATCATCTGTACGATATGTCCATGAACGACCTTGGCCGGAAAGCAGGCGGTATCACTGGGGATCGATTGTTGTCCATCGTAATACATCTTCTGCGTTGTCGGTGTCGTCCATACCACTTCGATCTGCAGGCAGTCAAAGAACTTGGTCCAGAATGGAAGCATATCATAATTATTCAAAACAAGCGGCATGGCAATCTTTTGATCGTGCTTGTATTTCTGCTTCTGCTCATCCAACATCTGCATCTTTTCTTTATAAAGATCTGGCAGTTCTTCTTTTTTCTCTATAGTTTTGATCATCTTGTCACATTTATTCCCTGCGATAAGACGTGTACCATCATTAAAAATATTGATTGTCAAGGAACAGTGATTGGTACATCCATTGCAGGCAACAGACTTAGAGGTATGGGAAAACTGCTCCAGCGCTTTGGCATCTAATACCGCACTCTTGGTACGATGCAGCTTTTGTGCATACAAAGCTGCCCCAAAAGCACCCATCAAATGAGCAATGCTTGGACGAATAACTTCATAGCCCAATTCCTGCTCAAAGCTTCGTAAGATCGCATCGTTCTGGAAGGTTCCCCCCTGAACTACGATATGTTTACCGATATCCTCTTTATTTCTGGCACGAATGACCTTATATAGTGCATTTTTTACGACCGACTTACAAAGACCGGCACTGATATCTTCAATCGTAGCACCATTCTTTTGGGCCTGTTTAACACCGGAATTCATAAAGACCGTACAACGCGTTCCTAAATCAACCGGATGCTTAGACTTCAAGCCTAATTTCGCAAACTCTTTGGCATCATAGCCTAAAGACTTCGCAAAGGTTTCAATAAAAGAGCCACAGCCAGAGGAACAAGCTTCATTTAATACGATGTCATCGATATGTCCATCCCGTATCTTAAAGCACTTGATATCCTGTCCTCCGATATCTAAGATGTAATCAACCTGAGGGTTAAAATAACGGGCAGCTACATAGTGCGCCATCGTTTCTACGATACCACCATCCAAATGGAAAGCCACACGCATCAATTCTTCCCCATAACCTGTCGAATACGCACCAAAAATACGAATATTCGGATTTTTTTGATAAATTTCTTTTAAATCCTGTAAAACGACATCTAAAGGATTTCCCTTATTGGAAGTATAGCTTTCATATAAGATCTTATGTTCTTCACTCAACAAGACCAATTTTGTTGTGGTAGAACCAGAATCAATACCCAGATACGCTTTTCCCTGATACGTTTCCAGTTGGTCGTATTGCACATCATGCATCTTGTGACGAGCGATGAAATCCTCATACTCTTTCTCATTTTCAAAAAGCGGCTGTCCGGATTCCATCTGCATCGGCATATGAACCAACTGGTCCAGACGTTCCACAAGATTGTCATAGGTAAATGTCTCCTGAGCACAAAGTGCTGTTCCCAAAGCCACAAAATGAATGGCCGTTTGAGGACATGTACTTTGTTCTGGTGAAAGCTGCAGCGTTTCTTCAAAACGCTTGCGCAAACCGCTCATAAAGTATAAAGGTCCCCCTAAGAACAAAATATTCCCTTCAATTTTTCGTCCTTGTGCCAAAGAAGTCACTGTCTGATTGACCACGGCCTGAAAAATGCTGGCGCAAAGATCCGCTTTATCCACACCTTGATTGATCAATGGCTGAATATCTGTTTTCGCAAAAACGCCGCATCGGCTGGCGATTGGATAAATCTTATGGCATTGGAAACTGGCTTCGTTCATCTGTTCCAGTGACATATCTAAAAGAGAGGCCATCTGATCGATAAACGCACCGGTTCCTCCGGCACAAGTCGAATTCATTCTCTGCTCCAGACTGCCTTTAAAGAATAAGATCTTGGCATCCTCTCCTCCCAGCTCGATAGCGCAATCAGTTTGTGGGTAAAACTTCTTGATAGCTGCTGCCGAGGCAAAAACTTCCTGTACAAAAGGAAGATGGCCGGCTTCACAGAGGCCTAAAGCACCTGAACCGGAAATCGCAAAGGAAAAAGGCTCGTTACAGAATTCTTTTAATTCCTTGATCTTCTCTAATGCCTTTTGACGAACCTTGGCCATATGTCGTTCATACGACTTATATAAAATGTTGTTTTGTTCATCTAAAACCACAGCTTTGATCGTGGTACTCCCTATATCAAACCCTATTCGAATTGTCATTTTCAATCACCTGTCCATTATTATAACCAATTCAAAGAAAAAATCATCAAAAAATGCTCAAAAAAGTAAGTACCTTAAATTTTAATTTACTTTTTTTTAACGATTGTTTTTTAATTTCATGATAAAATGGCTTTTAGAAAGCGCCTTCTAGTTTTCTATATAAATATAAGGATATGAAAGGATTTTGATTCTATGAAAATTAAATTAAACCGTCAGGAAATACGGTGGGTTGTTTATGACATAGGAAACTCCGCTTTTATTCTTCTGGTTTCCACAATCCTTCCCATTTATTTCAACAGTATTTCCAGTGCACAGGGCATTCCCGAATCGAGCTATCTGAGCTATTGGTCGTATGCGACCTCCATTTCCACACTGGCCGTCGCGATCTTAGGCCCGATTCTGGGAACACTGGCAGATTATCAGGGTAAAAAGAAAAAAGTATTTCTTCTTTCAGCACTTTGCGGTGCCCTGGCTTTGGCCTGTTTCTGGGTTCCATCGTACTGGTTAAGCTTTCTGATCTTATTTATTGTCGCAAAGATCTGTTATTCTCTGTCTTTGATCTTCTATGATTCCATGCTTGTGGATATCACGACAGAAGATCGAATGGACAATGTATCCTCAAAAGGCTATGCCTGGGGTTATATCGGAAGCTGTATTCCCTTTTTGATCTCACTGGTTTTTGTCTTACTTTACGAAACATTGGGCATTTCCTTAAATACAGCTATGATGATTGCCTTTGTGATCAATGCCTTATGGTGGATCGGTTTCACTTTACCTTTAGCTTTTCATTATAAACAAAAATATTATATCGAACCGAAAGCTCATCCGGTCAAAGATACCTTTGTACGTTTGTATAAAACATTAAAAGATGCCCGCCAACAAAAGAAGGTCTTCCTATTCTTACTGGCCTTTTTCTTCTTTATCGATGGTGTTTATACGATCATCGATATGGCAACCGCTTATGGGACCAGCCTTGGCTTGGACACAACCGGCTTGTTGTTGGCTTTGTTAGTGACGCAGATCGTTGCCTTTCCGGCCAGTCTGACATTTGCGATTCTTTCCAAGAAACAGGATGCCGGCAAGCTGATCAAAATTTGTATTGTTGCCTACTTCTGCATTGCGGTATTTGCGATACAGCTGGATAAACAGTGGGAATTCTGGTTATTGGCTGTTGCGGTTGGATGCTTCCAGGGTGGAATTCAGGCACTTTCCAGAAGCTACTTTGCCAAGATCATTCCGGAAAACGCAAGTGGTGAATATTTTGGTTTATTTGATATCTGTGGAAAAGGAGCCAGTTTCTTAGGAACCTTCCTGATTGGCTTTGTGACACAGCTGACAGGTCATCAAAATTTAGGCGTTGCCGCCATCTCTATCATGTTTTTGATCGGACTCTATTTTTTTAATAAAGTCACCAGGCTGTAAAAAAAGCTTTAACACTTTCAATCCAGTGTTAAAGCTTTCTTTATATTCACATATTTAACGAACCAGCTGTCCTGCCAATTCCGGATCCTTTGCCTCCGTCATATTTTGCGTAACAACCTGACCGGCGCCGGATTTATACACCTTGATATCGACCTGACCTTCTGTATGTGTATCATCCAATAAGAAGTTATAGGCATCAATCTCCAGATCATACATCTTTGCCTCTTCAGTATTGGTAAAGTATGTATCGACCGGTAAAATACCATTGACCTGATTATAGGCTTCCTGCGCTATGGCATTGCACGTATCAGCATTCGCATCATCGGATACATCAATAGAAATACGCAATGTCGCACTCTTTAAATTCACTTCGACATTTTCGACACCACCAATGGATGCGATTGTCGTTTGTACCTGAGAAATCTGGTCGTTTGTGATGGCGGGATTTAAATCCTTGGAATCAAAACGATTCCCCACAACCGGTTCATTTTGTCCACCTAAACTGGTTAAAATTACATATCCTATGATCAAAAAAGGAATCAATATGACGATCAGCGTAAACCAAACAATTTTATGTCCTTGTTTCGGTGCTGTTTTCTTCTCTTTTTTAGGTCTATTCTTTAAATTAATGGCCATACTTTCTGCCTCCTAGAAAGTATTATACCATAGTTTTTATTTTTGTATATTTTAACACGACACTTCATCAAAACTCTTTCTTCGATACGATATGAATACTAATCTTTAAAGAAATGATCAAAAGCACAAAACTGACACCATACAACAATATAAGCATCGTTCCCTGTCCTAAGATGGGCAAGCTTTGAAGAACCTGCATCCAGTCGATTCCGATAAACTCCAGGCCCTTCTGAATAAACGTTGCGATCAACAGTAATGCGCCAATCAATACAATAATGGCAATTCTTCCTCTTTCCTGACCAAACTTTAAATGAAATGGAATCATAATAGCCTGTAAAAGAAGAATAAACGCAAACAATCCAAAATGAATCATCCATCCATCAAAGTCCAGCAGCATTCCTTTTTGTGCGGCCATAAAAATCGTGAATAGAAACATCATCACTAAGGAAACAAATGCCAACACAAAGGATAAAGCATATTTTTCCAATACATATTCTTTACGCGTGATTGGAAGGGTGAATAAAAACGCATTTCCATTATCAAATTCATCATAGCTGATCGTACTTAAACCAAATAGTGATACCACAAAGGGGACAAATCCTAATGGAAATGTCATCATGGAAACATCTTCTGCCGATATCGACATGCCGATCGCAATCAAAAGAATCAGTAAGAAAAAATATTTTTGTGCAGCCATTAACTTTAAATCTTTGATCCATAAGCCTTTCATAGTGAATACCCCCGAATCATCATCGTGATTACCGCATCAATCGTTCCTTTTTCTATTGTGATCCCCGGTTCATTTTCCATATAATATTGTTTCTGATTGGTTAAACATGCATAGCCATACGCCTCTTTACAAACTTTTAGGATATACTGTGTATCCAATTTCTTAAACTGTTCTTCACTCATCTTTAAGATGGCATAATCACTTAAAAGTACATCGGTATCTTCATGGAAGATCATTTTTCCTTCATGAATCATGTATAGATCATCACATAAGCTTTCCAGGTCCTCGGCAATATGGGAACTGATCAAGATCGAAGCATCATTTTCATCTTCCATATAATCTCGCAACAAGTCCAGGATCTCATCTCTTGCGATCACATCCAAACCAGCTGTCGGTTCATCCAAGATCAACAACTTGGCGTGATGAGATAAGGCAATTAAGACTTTTAATTTGGCTTTCATTCCTGTCGAAAACTCCTTGATCTTTTGATCGTATGGAAGTTGGAAACGTTGCATTTGCTTTTGAAAGTAAAAAAGATCAAAGTTGGAATACATGTTTTTTAATATCGCGATGATATCACGCACCGTTAAGTATGCGCTAAATCCAGAATCGGACAAGACCACACCTAATTTCTCTTTTTCTTTTCCGCGCAGTTCATGATGTTCTTTTCCAAAAATTTGAATACTTCCGGAATCTAATGTAATCAAATCCAGAATGGCTTTAAAAAGAGTTGACTTTCCAGCTCCGTTTTGCCCGATCAATCCTGTGATCTGTCCATCCAAAATTGTCAAAGAACACTCCAGTTCAAATGTACCATATCGTTTTTGTACCTCTTTTACTTCCAACATGACGATTCCTCCAGTAAGAGTAAAAACAAATCCTTGAGTTCCGCCTTTGTGATATCAAACCGCTTTGCCTTTTGAAGAATGCCTTCCAAATCCTGTTCCAGCTCTTTTCTTTGTTCTTCCCAAACAAGCTGTGGACTCACAGGGGCAATATAGCTGCCTTTGCCATGGACTGTACAAATAAAACCTTCACTTTCCAATGCGTCATACGCTTTTTTGACCGTGAGTGCACTGATTTTCAATTCTTTTGACAAAGTACGAACCGAAGGTAAAGGATAGTTCTCCTTTAACTCCTGTTTCAAGATTCCTTCTTTGATCTGTTCTACGATTTGTTCATAAATAGGAACCATAGATGAATGATTGATGATAAGATGCATGACGTCGCTCTCTTTCTATAAACAGTATATAACAGTATAATACAGATGTAAAGAAAAAACCTGTCGAAACAGGTTTACTTCACTGACATATGAATTTGATCTAAGATGCCCTGGTCACTAAAGACAAGATTCAAGGTTTTATTCTCTTCCTGGTATTGCAGCTGATTCTCTTCTGAAGAAGTTGGTTTTCCATACAGTTCTTCTACAGTATCCTGCTGGCTCCACCCCAATACGATTTTTTGGGCTAACATCATATGCATTCCTGAATTCATGCGATGAACAACGATCTTTGTGATGGAAGCCTGACTGGTTTCTATGGTTTGATCGGTCGTATTGGTAACGGTTATATGCATCTGCATTCCATTTTTGTTTTCCAGATCTAATTCAATGCTTTTGCCGGCATCCAGATTCTCATGTTTTTTGGCCTCAAATTCGCTCTGTTGAATGGTCCATCCGCTTTGGGTTAAAGAAGAAAGCGGATCGTTTAAAACATAAACTTGATTATCAACCTGCAGCTGCATGTCCTGCCAGGAATCCGATAGACGATCGTTCATGGAAAGCTTATTGATCAAAGACTGTGGTAATCCTTTTTCTACCTTGATCGAGCGAACGATCTGTGTGCGTGGAAAGATTTCTACCTGGGCAAAGACATCTTCAGAATCTTCATCCCATGTATCATCAAGTTTCTGCCAGCTTGTTTTGTTTAAACGATATGTTTGAAGATGACCGTTTTGATCAGTACCGGATACATCATACTGCCCTTTTTTCTGTTCCAAAACCACATTGGATAACAGGACTGTTCGTGGATTTTGAATGGATGCGATATCCATCAAAGGATCCTTCAATAAAAAGAACACGACTAGAAGGGCCGGAACCAGACAGATCAAGACGGTTAAAAACCGTAAAATCTTCTTTTCTTCTTTATGATGCGATAAGATGGCACCGGCAACAAAACACATGATGATCAAAGCAGCCACCGAAATCAAAATCTGCACATAGTTTGTATAAACTAAACCAAGGATGCCTTCCATCAACTGTCCCTGATTCGATGGTGTAAAGTAGAAATAATAAGCCCCATAACCGGCCGCTGCCAGTATGATCAATATCAATAATATGATAAATACCCACTTTATCTTGCTTGGTGCATTTGCTTTTTTCATTCTGCTTCCTCCTTTTCCTGGTTCAGTCTTTCCTGCAGCTTTTTTTGTACAAGTGCCGGATCTACCTGTCCTCTGGAAACTTTTAACACCTGTCCGACTAAATAAGACAGCGCGCGTTTTTTACCCTGGCGATAATCATCGATGCTTTGTTGGTTGGCATCACATACCTGCCTGATCCATTCTTCAATTCGACTAACATGGGGCTGTTCGTCTTTGGCCTTCTGTATTTGATCCTCTACATTTTTACCGTTTAAAAAAGCAAGAATCCACTGACGAATCCTGTTTGTCGAAAAATTTTCTTCTTTTTGATCAACGATCCATGCGAATCGTCTTGGATCGACATCGGACAAAGAAATCGCATGACTCTTCATCTGATTTCGAACATCACTCAACAACAGATGAAGAACATCTTTATTTCGCTCTGTATATTTTATAACGGCAAAATAGAAATCCGTCAAATCTTTTTGTGTCAGAAGGCTCTGCGCCTCTTTCTCATCGATTCCCTGCTTCTTTAAAATATCCAAAATTTCTTTAGGATCACGTGGCCGTCTTGCGATGATTTCCTGAATCCAGCTTTTGTCCAAATGAATAACTGGCAAGTTCGGTTCCGGAAAATATCGATAATCTTTTTGTGTTTCTTTTTTTCGCAATAAGATTGTCCTTTTTGTCTTTTCGTCAAAACGACGTGTCTGCATTTCTATTTTTTTATGTTGATCCAAAAGTAAAGACTGTCTTTGAATTTCATAATCCAAAGCCTGACGAATATGTGAAATCGAATTGAGATTTTTTAATTCCACTTTATCTCCCAATTGTGATGGATTTTGACTTAACGAAACATTGACATCACAACGAAGCTGTCCTTTATCCATGCGTCCCTGGGTTACACCCAGATAAATCAGCTTTTGTTGAAGAGATTTTACATAAGTGCAAGCCTGATCCACTGAATGAATTTGCGCCGTGCTGACAATTTCCAGTAAAGGGGTACCACAACGATTAAAATCCAACAAGGTACTTTGCGAATGATGGATCATCTTTGCGGTATCTTCTTCCAGATGCACTCGTTCAATATCGATTTTTTGTCCTTCGATCATCATATAGCCATTTTTCCCCAGTGGATAAAACTGTTGCGTAATCTGAAAGCCTTTTGGAAGATCAGGATAGGCATAGTTCTTGCGATCAAAGCGTAAAACCGGATTGATCGTACAATGTAGTGCATCACAAACCAAAATACCATACTCTACCGCTTTTTTATTAATTGTCGGTAAATAGCCCGGCAACGCCAGATCAATGATATCCAAAGAAGTATTTGGATCTTGATTTTGTGTAACAAAAGCCGAGGAAAACATCTTTGCCTTTGTACGCAATGCACAATGAATTTCAATTCCTATATGTACCTTATACATGATCCATCTCCTGTATCACTTGAGAAAACATTTTTGCGGCTTTTAACAACAAATCTTCCCGGCAAGGCTTAGCAGCTAAATGAAGGCCAAAAGGAAGACCCTCCTTATGTCCAAAAGGAATGGAAATGGAAGGATAGCCGGAAAAATTGGATAGCTTTAAATACGAAAGTCCGATCGATGTATCCTCTTTATATTCTGAGATCAAAGGTGCCACATCCGGTGTAGTCAAAGAAAAAACAATGTCTGCTTCTGTAAACATAGAAGCATACGCATCAACCAGTTTACGGCGTATCTTCTGTGCCTTGATAAACAATCGCTCCTGATTTTCTTTATGCAGTGCATAAGCGCCACATAAAAAGCGTTTTTTGACTTCCCAGGAAAACCCCCTAGAACGAATGTTTTCCACGCTTTGATCTTTGGATGACAAGCCAAAGCGAAGACCATCCAAATTGGCATGATTGCTGCAGGCTTCGGCATTGGCAATCACAGTATAGACAGGATCGATCAACGCTAATAGAGATTGTGGCATTTGTACGTGTTTGATCGTTTGTTTTGTTTCCAGTTGCTCGATCAATTTTTGTAGTCGAGCTTTTAAAACAGGATCGGCATCTTCCGATATTGAATCAAAAACAGCCAGTCGTAACAACTCTTGTTTCTTTTGGGGTGCTTTTTCAAGTGATTTTGGCAAAAATGTCATCAAATCTCTTTCATCCAGCCCTTTTAAAACATCATATACACATTCTACCTGTTCTATAGATCGAGCTAATATACCGACGGTATCCATCGAACTGGCATAAGGGACAATACCAAAACGGGAAATTCTTCCATATGTTGGTTTTAGCCCAACCAGTCCCATATAGCTGGCCGGTTTACGAATGCTGTCACCGGTATCCGTTCCCACAGCTACATCAGCACCATCGACTGCCACCAAAGCTGCACAGCCACTGCTGCTTCCTCCCGGTATTCGGCTTGCATCCCATGGATAAGTGACCGGCCCATGAATATCATTGTTGCCGGAGCCTCCCATTCCTAACTCATCCATGGCTGTCTTTGCGACAATACAGCCGCCTGCCTGTTTGATCTTTTCTACAATGGTCGCATCATAGGGACATTGATAACCTTCCAAAATTTTAGATCCGGCCTGTAGCGGATAGCCTTTTAAGGAAATGTTATCTTTAAGGGCTATTCGTATATCCTTAAATCTTCCTTTGTCTTGTATCTCAGGTACAACAAAAGACACAATGGCCTGTGTCTTTTGTTGCGCAAATTCACATTGTTTTCTGATATTTTCTCTGGTTAAGGGCATTTATTTCACCACCCTGCTTACTTCTATATACCCCTCTTTTGTAGAATTGGCATTGATCAAAGCTTCTTCTTTGGTCAAGGTGTAGATCGAATCCTCTTTTCGAAAAACAGCTTCTGTTTCAAAACAACGAACCATGGGTTCCACATTTCTTGTATCCACTTTTGAAAAAGCCTTAGCGATTTCTTCCATTTTACACAGTTCGTTTTCGATTTCTTCATATTGAGAATCATCAATTTGAATACGAACTTCGTTTTGAAGCGCTTTTATTTTTTCTTTATTCATACTCTTACTGCATGGTCATCACATTGACATCTTCACTGCCGGCCTCTTTAGACACGATGGCATACGTACCAGCATCGGTGATAACTTCTACTTTATAGGTACATGAAGAATTGGTGAAGACGACCATTTGTTCACTGGCGGCCTGTGTGATGGCCAAAATCTCGCTGGCAGTCTTTCCATGCGCTGTCAATGTGATATTCAACTGAATAACCTTTCCATCTTGTAGAGTGGCTTTTCCAACCAGATACGAATAATCGACAAGAACATGACTCAGTTCATTTTGATATTCCGCAAACTGCGCTGCCATATCGGAATCTGCCTCACTGAAAGCAGAACCGGGAACCTCTACCCAAGTCAAATCTAATTCTGAAAAATCTCCCTGTGCTCCTTCAAAATATCCTTGATAAATATAAGAACCCAGGGTATCTGATGCATTATCCAAAGAGAAACAGGCTACGTAAATCGGCACATTAGAAGTAATGGAGTTAAAACGCTCGCGCATATAGCTGACCAAATGACCGGAAGTTACCTCTAAGTAATTCTGCATGCGACTTTTGGTGATCTCCACTGTTTTTCCATTTTCATCCTCTAAGGCATCGTTGACGACCATTGCGATGGAAATGCCTTGCAGCTCATCATCGGCATACCAGTCCAGCTCATACAGATCCACTAAGATCACAGCCCCGCTGACTGTACCATTTCCGGTATTAAAGCCCTCATCCGGACTGGGATTTAACCCATTGGGATTTTCATCTCGATTTGTTCCTAACAAACCTCTGGAGCCATCGGTGGCATCCAATTCATCATAATCCAAAAATTCCTGTGTTTTATAGGCTACTTTCGTGGGTGAAAAATACGTTTTTGAAAGATCCATCAATCCTTGTTCCATGCGAAACCGCGCTTCCGTATCCCCCATAAGAGCGGCATGTTTGATACGTGCATCACTGCTTTCATAAGGCTGTATGGCCGCGTACTCTTCTTCTCCAATCGGATTGAGCTGATTCGAATTGGATACCGTACTACATCCACAGAGCACCAACAAAGACATCAATATACAAAGACTAGTTTTCCTCCAATGCATTTGACACCTCCTGTACGAATTCTTCCTCGCTCATTAAAGCAACACCTAAATTACGAGCCTTTTCCAACTTAGAACCTGCCGCCGTTCCATAAATGACATAATCTGTCTTTTTCGATACCGAACCAGCTACATTGGCTCCTAATGACTCTAATATTTTTTTAGCTTCCGTGCGTGTATAATGCTCTAAGGTTCCCGTTAAAACCACCGTTTTGTTACTGAAACGAGACGCATGGATCTTTTCTTTTTCCTGTTCCATATTCAAGCCCTGCTCCTGTAGGACCTGAATCAGATGTCTGTTTTTTTCTTCCTGAAAGAACGCCAGAATACTTTCAGCCGTGATTTGTCCAATATCACGAATTTGTACCAGCTCTTCCAAAGTTGTGTTTCTTAAATTTTCCATCGTGCCAAAATGATGCGCCAGGATCATTGCCGCCTTTTTACCGACCTGACGAATACCCAGCCCATACAATAAGACACCTAACGGCTGTTTTTTACTTTCTTCGATCGTCTCCAACATATGATCGACCGATTTGACCTGATATCCTCGCTTCTCTAAAAGCGCTTCACGATGATTCTTTAAAAAGTAAATATCCTCAATCGAATTTAAAAAGCCGAATTCATGCAGCTGTTCGATCTTTTTATCGCCTAAAGAATCAATATCCATCGCATCACGAGAGGCAAAGTGAATCATACTTTCGACAACACGTGCCGGACAATCCTGATTGATGCAGTAATGCGCCGATTCTCCTTCTAAACGTACCAGTTTAGAGCCACAAACCGGACATTCTTTAGGAAACGCATATGGTTTTTGAGTACCATCTCTTCGTTCTTTAATACTGCTGACAACTTCCGGAATGATTTCTCCGGCCTTTCGTACTACAACGATATCACCGATGCGAAGATCTTTGGAAGCAATCATATCTTCATTGTGAAGCTGTGCCGCACTTACCGTCGTTCCGGCAACTCTTACCGGTTCTAAGACCGCATTGGGAGTGATCTTTCCGGTTCGTCCAACCGTGATCGTAATATCTTTTAAGCGTGTCTGAACCTCCTGGGCCGGAAATTTATAAGCGGTCGCATAACGTGGCGCTTTTGCGGTAGAACCTAAACGCGCCTGATCCGGTAAACTGTTTAACTTAATGACCATCCCATCGATCTCATAGGGCAGTTCTTCTCTTTGTTTATGAATCGACTGAATAAAGTCCCAGATTTGTGCCGTATTTCTACAAACCTTGCGTAACGGATTGACACGAAAATGAAGCTGTTCCATCTTTTCCAATGCTTCTTCCTGACTGGTGATACCAAAATCAGCTGCATTCTGGAAATAATACCAGTAGGCATCCAACTTTCTTTGCGCACAAATGGAAGAATCTAACTGACGAATGGAACCGGCTGCCGCATTTCGGGGATTGGCAAATAAAGATTTTCCTTCTTTTTCCTGCTTTGCGTTAAGCTCTTCAAAGCTTTTTTTAGGCATATAGACTTCCCCGCGAATCTCGATGTGCCTTGTTTCTTCGATATACATTGGGATTGAACCAATCGTACGTATGTTATTGGAGACATCTTCTCCGACAAATCCATCGCCACGTGTAATAGCTCGAGTAAATCGTCCATTGTCATACAACAAAGCCATGGCCAGTCCATCATATTTGCACTCTACGACAAATTCGGCATCTTTTACGCTTTCTTGAATTCGTTCGACAAAAGCTTGAATTTCTTCATAATTAAAGACGTTTCCTAACGAAAGCATCTGCGTCTGATGCTCCACCTTTTCAAATCCATCCAATACCGCACCGATGATACGCTGGCTGGGTGAATTGGGGTCGTACAGCTCCGGATGTTTTTCTTCCAGCGCCATTAGCTCCTGCATCAAACGATCGTATTCCTGATCAGATACACTGGGCTTATCATACACATAATATTCAATCGAATACTTCTCTAAAAGTTTTCGTAATTCTTCAATACGTTGTTGTTCATTCATACATTTCACCATCTGTATTATAACACGACTTTATGTTTTACCTTTTTGATTGAAGGATGCAAGGCATTTAATTTCTTGATGCCATAAGGATGTTTAAAGGCAATCGTCGCAATATTGTTTTCCAGCTTTAAAACGATTCCTTCCCCAAAGACCGCATGCGTGACACGATCTTTGACCTTGAAAGGTACTTTCGATTTTTTAGAAGGAATACCAATCGATGCCACCTGATGTTCTTCTCGTTTAACTTCCTTCTCTTTTCCTTCCTGAAAGGTGCATTTTTCCGGAATTTCCATGATAAATCGACTTTGTACCTTGTACTTATCCAACATGTAGCTATAGCCAGTATTCCATGTAATATACAAATGTCGTTTGGCTCTTGTCATCGCCACGTAACAAAGTCGTCTTTCTTCTTCTAAGGCTTTTCGGCCTCCTTCATCCATGGAACGAGTACTTGGGAATACGCCGTCATTGAAGTTGACCACAAACACAGTATCAAACTCTAATCCTTTGGCTGAGTGTACTGTCATCAGCGATACACAATTTGCACTTTCCTCATTGGCACGTGATGTAAACAGGCTGACCTCCTGTAAATAGCTTTCCAGTGTCATTTCCGGATCTTCCCGCAGGCTTTGAGCGATATCGCTTTTGAGTTCCTTTAAGTTTTCCAGACGTTCTTCTTCATTTTCTTCCTGCAGCATTTTCTTATAACCGCTTTGTTCCAGCACGTACTCTAAAAAGTCCTCCAAAGAAAGATTTTCTCTTTGTCTTCTCAAATCCTCAATCAAGCTTACAAAGGAGGCACATTTTTTGATGATCGCACCAGAAATCTGTTGCGGATCTTTTAAAACTTCGTAGAGATTGATGCCACGCATCACTGCTTCCTCACGCAAGTTCTCGATCGATTTTTGTCCAATACCACGTCTGGGCTGATTGATTACACGAAGTACGGCAAGATCCAGTGATAATTGTTTAGGATCACTTTCTTCCGGTTTGGTACATAGCTTTAAATACGCCAGCGCATCTTTGATTTCCTGTCGTTCATAGAAGCGAATCCCCCCATAAATACGATAAGGGATCGATACGGTACGAAGCACACGTTCAAAGGAACGAGAGGAGAAGTTGGAACGATACAAGATTGCCATATCTTTATAATCAATTCCATTTCGATGTTCTTCCTGTATCTTTTTTGCGACATATAAAGGTTCTTCATTATCATCGACACATGTATGTAATACAATTTTGTCCTGCCCCGGAATCTGGGTAAACAAATCCTTTTTGATTCGATCCTCATTGTATTGGATCAAAGCATTACTGGCATCCAGAATCGGTTGGGTCGAACGATAATTCTGATCCAGGATCACACTTTTACATGGTTGAAAATCTTTATCGAAACGCAGAATAATATCCACGCTGGCACCACGCCACGTATAAATCGTCTGATCAGGATCTCCAACGACACATAAGAACGCATGGGGACCTGTCAACATACGAATGATCGAATATTGCACCGGATCCACGTCCTGAAACTCATCGACATGAATATAATCCAGTCGATTTTGCCACTTGGTACGAACCGATTCTTCCTTTTGTAACAGATGATGCGCTTCTCTAAGCAGATCATCAAAATCCATGGCTTTCATCTCTTTACGCTTTTCTTCATATTTCTCATAAATATGCGCAATATTTTCCTGTTCTTTGGTAAAAGCCATTTCCAAAGCCTGTACCGGACTGAAGTCCTCGCTTTTATACCCGGAAATCATGCCTAAGACCTTATTCATATTCAATTCTTTGATATCCAGATCCATAGCTTTATAAATCGGTCGAAGAATCTGTTTTTGATCATCGCTATCCAATATTGTAAAAGAGCGAGGGTATCCGATCGCATCCGCATCTTCACGTAAAATACGTACACATAAAGAGTGAATCGTTGAAATACGCACTGCCAGTGCCTCTTTACCCAGCTGTGCCATCAGACGTTCCTTCATTTCATTGGTTGCCTTATTGGTAAAAGTAATCGCCATGATCCGATTTGGGAACACCCCACATTCTTTGACCAAATAGACGATACGTGCCATCAATACACGTGTTTTTCCACTACCGGCCCCAGCGATGATCCGTACATGCGAATCCGTAATCGAAGCCGCTTCCCTTTGTTTACTATTTAATGTTTCTAAAATACTCATTTTCTTCACCTCGATTATTTTATCATGGACACTGTAAAAGAAAAAGGAAGGTTACCAAAAAGAGGATTTGACTAAAGTGAAAAAGAGTCCATTGCCTTAAAAATAACTCTTTAGACACGATCGGCCATTTAACCAATTTATCGCTTTCTGAGTTTGAAAAACTACAAACTCATTAAGACTCCTGTTGACTAAGCATCTTTTCTTTAACGGTAGAAAAAAATGCCCTTGACGGACATTTTACTTATCTTCTTGCACTTAAAGCTTTTGTCAAAGCTATGTTGGCTACAATCGCAACGATGATTTCGGGAATCGCATTCGTTAAAATAACCGTTCCCATGGCAGCCATTAAAGCACCTTGGGCAACACCGATAGCTTGTGCATAAGGCGCTGCATAGAATAAAAGAATCAGACCAAGCACTCCCACTGTATGTAAAGCTGTAGCAACCAGGGCAGACAAGGCAGCACTTGCAGAAACAGATTTTCCTTTTTTGATCAATCCATGATAAATCGTACCGGCAAGCCATCCCAGTAAAAGACGTGGACCGATTGCAACGATCAAAGATTGAAAGCCGCCACTAAAGCCGCCGACTTCTACAAAGGGACTGAACGCAAAGCTGGTTACCGTAGGTGCCATTGTCGCATTGATCACCGAAGTGATTCCAAAGACAAGTCCCATCAATACACCATACTTGGTACCCATCGTACAGGCACAGACAATAACCGGTACATGCATTAGCGTAGCACTAAGCACTCCTATTCGCAAATAGCCTAATGGTGTTACCAAAAGTACAACTTCAATCGCTAAAAATAGCGCCAGCATAGTCAGACTTTTGATCTGATTCGATGTTTTTGACATATTCAATTTTCCTCCTACTCTCGTTCTTAAAGATACGATGTAAACAAAAACTTCGATTTGGAATCTTCAATTATAGTCTTTCGATCTATATTGTCCAAAGCTAAAAGAATTATAAAAAAATGACAGGAACAAATCAACCCTGTCATTTCATTTATAATCAATTCCAGACTTAAATTTCTATATAAAAATAAGCTTGGCTTTTACTTCTTCTGTGTTTTCATCCACGAATAAGTCTGCATGCGAATAAAATTCACAATGTCAAAGATAAACTTTCTTTCATCGTTAGACATATTCTTTAATTCCAGAAAGCCCAACATGACTTGTTTTAAACTGATTTCGCTCAAGTTCGATACATTTGTAATATCCAATCGATCCATGATAGAGAAAATCAAATCAATATACTCCTTTTTTTCTTCATCGCTTTTTGATAAAAGAAGTCGATCGACAAGCTGTAAAGTTTCTTTACTGGTTATAGAAAGTTCTTTAAGCGGAAGATAGGAATCCGTCGTGATCTTCCAGCTGAATGTATCGTGTTGAAGGAGCCCACTTTCTTCGGCATCCAGCACGACTTCTTTTTCATTATGCTCCAAAAGACAACCGATGATTGAGTCCTTTGGCTTATAGTTTGTGATTTTCTTCAAAACAGGATTGTCCTTTACCGAATCAATAAAAGAAGAACGAAAGCCCGGTGCATCAAAGGCAAGAACTTTGGTGATCACATCCGCATATTTTGCTGTCTTTAAAGCGGCATACATTGCCAGGTTTCCTCCCTTAGAATGACCGCTTACAAAAATCTTTGGATAGACTTTCTTTTTAACAAGACCAAAAAAAGAAGTTGTTTCCGGGATACTATCCAACACTTGTTCCAAAAATGCCAATGCCAGCTTATGACATGGGAGTTCATCTGTATAAGTCATGCGCATATTTTCTTTCCAGCCGGTCATTGTACCATCCGTACCACGAAAGCTGATCAAAATCGTACCATCCGGTATCAAAAAGGCCATGGCCCCAAACTGAATCATCTTTTCTTCGTCATAGACTTCCTGATAGTGTGTAATACGAACATCTTGATAACGTGTCGTATCTTGTAGATCCATGACTAGATTCGGTATATTCTTGGAAAAACAGAATCGTTGTTCGATTTCCTGTGCTGTATGCATTTGAAAATAAGACTGGCAAGCCTGAGGTAAGCAAACGGGTTCATTTTGAACAATATAAGTCCAATCGACATACGATAATTCATTCAGAATCAAAAGATCGACCCAGTTTAATGGTCGAAAAGAAAATGGAATGTCTTTACGCAAATGTACATAATTCAACATGTTTTCCATACTAGACACCTCGTTTTTCATATAGTTGAGCGTATTCTACATATTCCTGTGCATTGTCCAGAATTTGTTCAATCTGTTCCGGTGTTACAAGATGATGAACCTTGCCCGGACATCCTAAAACCACAGAACCCTCCGGAATCACCTTCCCCGGTGGTACCAGAGCACCGGCTCCGATAATCGAATGTTTGCCAATCTTTGCTCCATCCATAATCGTTGCACCCATTCCAATCAATACTTCATCTTCAATGGTACACCCATGTACAATCGCATGATGACCAATCGTAACACGATTACCAATTATCAGCGGATGCCCTTTGGAACAGTGTAATACCGCATTATCCTGCACATTGGTCTGTTCACCTATACGAATTGTATCACTATCGCCTCGAACTACCGTTCCAAACCAAATGCTTGAGCCTTTTCCAATCTGCACATCACCGGTAATCGTGGCATTCGGTGCTTTATAGTAAGATGGTTTAGTCTGTTGGATATCCTTAATCAACCAGACAACCCCATGCCATGTATCAAATTTAAAGCCACATTCCGGCAAAGAACCACTCCATTGATACCCATGGCGTTGATGAAAAGAAATACTTCTGTGATTGGTATCGGTAATGCAGGCAATCAGCCAACGACATCCCTTTTGAACACACGCCTTTTCTAATGTTTCCAATAAACAATCGGCCAATCCGAAATGAGATCCTTTTCTAAAATAAATTGTAACTTCCATGCAAAAGCGATAGGCTGCCTTAGAAAAAGCCGGATGCACATACGCATAACCTATTACCTGCTCATCATGACAAGCCACAAAGATTGGGTATTCTTTCGCAATTTTCTCAATCTGTAATTTATATTGTGAATACGACATCGGCTCCAAATCAAAGTTATAGGCTGTTGTCTTCACATAATACGCATAAATATCATAGAGAGCCGATAGATCAGCTGTTTCAAATGCTCGAATAGACATTACTCCATCCCCCTTTTCATCTATTATACAAGACAATAGATCTTCTGTAATCGAGTAGGGGAGATTTTCTCTCCCCTCTCACACCACCGTACGTGCCGTTCGGCATACGGCGGTTCAATATAACTTCAAAGCATGACGCTCATTGTAATAGTCAAGACAGCTTATAAGCCCTGCTTTGGTTAGTACATCTTTAGAGATTGCCCTGGCAACGCATGTCTTCGTTGCTACCCAATAATAGCGGTCTCCACAATACGCTGTCAGTCTTGCAAGGTCTTTTCCAACTCCCAGCTTCTGCAATCCCCATTGTCGCTTTCCTGGAACTTTCCACTGTTTCCAGATGATAACTCTGAGTCTTGTTCTTAAATGTGCGTCTATTTCTGTCATTGCTGTTTTCATGGAACTAGAGGCATAGTAGTTAATCCATCCTCTTGTTACCTGATTGATTTTCTCAATCTTGCTCGTGACTGTCCCTGGCATTTTCCTACAGGTCAGTTCTTTCAGTCTGTCTTTGAATTTCTTCACAGAGTCCTGATGGGGTCTGCACTTCCATTCTTTTGTCTTGCTGTCCTTGTGGAATCCAAAACCAAGATACTTCAGCTTTAGCGGTCTTGTGATGTGAGTTTTGGTCATGTTGACCTTTAACCCCAGTTTCCTCTGTATCCAGTCTGTTACCGTCCGCATCACTCTTTTTGCACTCGATTCGCTCTTTACCGCTATGACACAGTCATCTGCGTATCTCGTGAATCGGAGTCCTCTTGCTTCCAATTCCTTATCCAGTTCATTCAGCATGATGTTTGACAGTAACGGAGACAGATTTCCGCCCTGTGGGGTTCCAAGTTTTGTTTCCTCATAACCCTGCGGTGTCATGACCCCTGCTTTCAGATACTTGCGGATTAGAGACTCTGTGTCGCCATCTTTGATGATATCGTGTACAAGACTCATCAGTTTGTCCTGTGGTACGTTATCGAAGAACTTCTCCAAGTCGATATCCACAATCCATTCGTATCCCTCGTTTAAATATACGAGCATCTGTCTGACTGCCATTTCACAGCTTCTGTTTGGTCTGAAACCATAACTCCACTCTGAAAATAAAGGCTCACACATGGGGTTTATCACCTGTACGATGCCCTGTTGGATTACCCTGTCCATTACGGTCGGGATTCCCAGTTTTCTTACTCCGCCGTTTGGTTTCGGTATTTCCACCCTCCTGACCGGCTGGGGTTTGTACTTTCTGTTCCTGATTTGATTCCTGATACTATCCCAGTTCTCTTTGATATAATCGCCAAGTTCTTCAACTGTTACCTCATCCACTCCTCCTGCACCCTTGTTGGCACAGACTCTTTTGTATGCGGTGTTCATGTTGTCTTTGGATAGTATCTTTTCCAACAGTTCTGACATGGCTTTGTGTGCTTTCTCCTTTCCATTTCCATGGATTCACCCTAAGTTGTGCAGTACCTGCTCATTTACGTTTTGCCCTTCCTGCTGTCAGGTATTCCATGGAGCATACATTTGATTACACGGCTACATTGTTCAGCCCTTCAGCAACGCCCATTTCAGGACTTTGCCTACTATGGCTTCTGCTGACTTCTCACAGTTCGTTGTTACTACGGTGAGTTTCACCGTCTGTGAGACCTCACGGGATAAGCCTGCCAGTCTTTCCTCGTCTACCTGCCTGATTTACGCACACGGGTTACGGTTGCCTTTTGGACTTCGCCGTTCTTAGCCAGCTTATCCGCCGTGTACGCCTTGTATCAGATTCCTGTTCGTCAGGCTACGATTTTGCTATCCCTTCTTCTCGCCTACACCTCACGATGCAAACCTTGGGAGTCGCTATGGGGTTCGTCGGCAACTACGCCCTTTGTGGACTTTCACCACAGACTGACGGCATGCCCGTCATACTAAGAAAACAGATCATGAAACCATGATCTGCTCTAATCCTTCAAATTGAAGGTTATAATAGCGGGCATATGTACCGCCTTTTTTCATTAATTCTTCATGCGTTCCTCTTTCCTGCAATCCATCATGATTGATGACAACGATCTCATCGGCGTTTTTAATCGTCGATAAGCGATGGGCAATCGTGATGCAGGTACGATCTTTACTCAGTTTTTCCAAAGATTTTTGAATAATCCGTTCACTCTCATTATCCAAGGCACTGGTAGCCTCATCTAAAATTAAGATCTTTGGATTCTTTAAGAACACACGGGCAATCGAGATGCGCTGCTTTTGTCCTCCGGACAAACGAGCCCCTCTTTCACCGACAAAAGTATCATAGCCATCCGGCAATGATAAGATAAAGTCATGAATATTTGCCTTCTTGGCCGCCTCTATAATTTCTTCTGGTGTCGCATCTGGTTTTCCGTATGCGATATTTTGTTCAATCGTTCCGGTAAACAGATAGACATCCTGCTGCACCAAACCAATAGCCTGTCTTAAACTTTTTACCTGCAGATCTCGCACATCTTGTCCATCGACCAGAATCTGTCCGCTTTGCACATCATAAAAGCGAGGAATTAAAGAACACAAGGTCGTCTTTCCAGACCCGCTAGGTCCAACCAAAGCCACTTTCTTACCGGCCGGGATGTCCAGATTTACATGTTCCAATACAGATTCTTCCTTGTTGTAGGTAAAAGAAACATTTTTAAAAGAAATATCACCATGTACATTCTCTAAAGGATGCGCATTCTTGGCATCCTGAATGTCCGGCACTTCTTTCATCACTTCTTCAAAACGTTTAAATCCAGAAAAACCTTTTTGAAGCATTTCGGTAAACTCAATCAAAATATCGATCGGCGCCACAAAAATATTGACATATAGTGCAAAGGTGGCTAGCGTTAAGGGGCTTAAATTTCCCATAGCCACAAAGTAACCTCCACCGACCAAGACGGTCACATACAATAAACCCTGAAAGAAATTATTCATGCCGTAATACGTTCCCATCACACGATAGTTTCGTTTCTTGGAAGCTAAAAACTCATTATTGGAATGGGCAAATTTTTCTCGTTCAATATCCTCATTGGTAAAAGATTGTACAACACGAATCCCGGCCAGGCTGTCTTGTAATGCAGCATTGACATCACCGATCTTTCTTCGGTTATCCATAAAAGTTGCCCGCATGGATTTGTTTTGTGTATAGCTAAAGACAAGCATGATCAAAGTCACGATAAACAACAACAAAGCCAAAGGCCAGTAGATCAAAGACAAAATCACAAAGGAGCCGATGATCTTGATTAAGGAAATAAACAAATTTTCCGGTCCATGATGGGCAAATTCGCAAATATCAAATAAATCACTGACAACTCTGGACATCATGATTCCTGTATTGTGCTTATCATAGTAAGAAAAAGATAGCCTCTGATACTGATCAAACAATTCCTTACGCATGTCTCTTTCCATATGAGCCCCCATGATATGTCCCTGGGCCGATACGTAATAACGACACAAAGCGCGAATCACATAAAGAACCAACAGTCCGGCAAGCAACCATATGAGTCCCTGCAAAATTTCCACGCTTTTTTGAATAAACATCGTATCTGTGCAGTAGTTTAAAATCAATGGGAAAGCCAAATCGATCAAAGAAATGGTTAAAGCACAGAATAAATCAAAAAAGAAGACAAATTTATAAGGCTTATAATAGCCGATAAAATGTTTAAATGTTTTCATAGCATCACCGGGAATCATTATAACAGAAGCACACGAAAAAAGAAGCCGTTTTGCACGGCTTCCCACTAATCCTCTTTTTTGCTGGCCTGAACGATACGAGTGGCCTGCGGTTCCGGTACCGGATCATAACGATCCATTTCCATTGTATATTTTCCAAGACCTTGCGTCATACTTCTGAGCTCTATAGAATATCTGGCCATTTCCGCCATTGGAACCTGTGCTTCAATAATCTGATCCCCATCTTCCGGTGTCATACCCATGATGGCCCCACGACGTTTATTCAAATCACCGATAACCGTTCCAGTATATTCATCCGGTACAGTTACGACAACATTCATGATCGGTTCTAAAAGAATCGGATGGCACTTTGTCATCGCATCTTTAAAGGCAAGTCTTGCGGCTAATTTAAAGGCCATTTCACTGGAATCGACATCATGGTATTTACCATCTGTCAAAGTTGTCTTGATGTTGACCATTTTATAACCGGCCAAGCTTCCCTCTTCACAACATTCTCTCAATCCATTTTCAACAGCCGGGAAGTATTGTTTTGGCACAGCACCACCAAAGACTTTTTCATCAAATTCCATTTCTTCTACATCCGGATTTGGTGCAAAATCGACAAATACATGTCCAAACTGTCCATGTCCACCGGATTGTTTTTTATGACGACCTTCACCGGTTGCACTCTTAGTAATGGTTTCACGATACATAACCTTTGGATCGGCCAAAATTACTTCAGCTTTGTATTTATTTTTCAGTTTATTTAAGATGACATCCAAATGCTGATCTCCGATACCATATACGACCGTTTCCTTAGTTTCCGTATTATTGATAACCTTAAATGTCGGATCTTCTTCAACTAAACGAGCCAAACCATTGGAAAGCTTATCTTCATCATTCTTTGTTTTCGGGAAGATAGCCTGCCCAAACATTGGTTCATCAAAGGCAATCGGATCAGCCATCAACAACTTACCTTTTTCGCAAAGGGTATCATTTGTCTTCGTATTCTGCAGTTTGACCAGAGCTCCGATATCACCGGTAAACAATTTACCGGCAGCGGTCTGATGTTTTCCCTTGATGATATAGATCGAACTGATTTTTTCCGGTTTTCCGTTATTGGCATTAACAAGTGTGGAATCAGAATTCAAAACACCACTTAATACCTTCAAGTAAGAAATACGTCCTACAAATGGGTCAACAATTGTTTTGAAGACCTGTGCTGTCAATGTTTCGGTTTCCGATGTCAACAATTCAACTTTCACCCCATTTGGTGTTGTAGCTGTGTACATTCCTTTTTCCGAATACGTTGGGAAATAGGAAATGATCAAGTCCATCAAACGCTGGATACCGATGGATTGAATGGCACTTCCGGAGAAGACCGGACAAATTTCTCCATTACGTACACCGATACGAACACCCTTTGTCAGCTCGGCATCGCTGAATTCTTCTCCCGAGAAGAATTTTTCCATCAGATCATCATCACCCATCGCAACGGCTTCGGCAATCTGATCTTTGTACATGCTGATTTCATCTTTCATGTCTTCCGGAACCGGCTGAGGTGTATCGCTTCCGGCATGTTCGCCTTTATAATACCAGGCTTTATTTTTGATGATATTGACAGAACCGACAACTTCTCCGTTTTCTACGATCGGTACTTCAAATGGAATGATCGATTTTCCAAATTCTTCATGAAGTAAAGTATAAGCATCGTTAAAGCTTGTATTTTCTTCATCCAGTTTATTGATAAAGAAAATCGTTGGTTTTTTCGCTTCTCTTGCCTGTTTAAAAGCTAATTTGGTTCCGGACTCCAATACATCTTTGGCATTGGCTACGATCAGGCAGCTGTCACCTACCGCAAAACCGGCTTGTTTTTCACCGACAAAGTCCAAATACCCTGGTGTATCGATGAAATTGATCTTACAGTCTTCCCATTCGATTGGAACGATGGATGAATAGACAGAAATACCACGTTTGATTTCCTCGGCATCAAAGTCGATCATGCTGCTGCCATCGCTAGTCTTTCCAAAACGATCGGTCGCCTTGGTGTAATACAACATAGCTTCCAAAACGCTGGTCTTACCGGCACCACTATGCCCGATTACGCTGACGTTGCGTACTTCTGAACTTAAATAATCTCGCATGGTCCAATCCTCCTATCGTAAGATCGGCTCCAATTGAGCGCGACAGTGTTCTCTGACGTAATCTAAAGCTGTATTTCCCTGTTTGTCCTGCATATCTTTATCAGCACCATAGGATAACAATTTTTCAACAAGGCTTGGGTATCCTCCATAAGCAGCACGCATCAGTGCCGTACATCCGTTATTATCAAATAAATTCACGTTGGCATTTCTTTCCAATAAAATAGAGATCGTATCTCGTTTAAAGGCGATGCAAGCTTCCATCAAAGCGGTACGTCCTACTTCATCCTGTGCGTTGATATCGGCACCGGCATCCAATAAAACCTGCACACAGCGATCCTGTCCTAATAAGGCGGCACGCATCAATGCAGTACGTCCTCTGTCATCTTTGGCATTAACATCAGCACCGGCATCCAGTAATGCCTTACAAATTGTTTTGTTTCCTTTTTTCGCAGCGCCCATCAAAGCAGTTTTTCCTTTATTATCCACCAGATTGACATCCGCTCCATTATCAATTAAAACTTGTACGACATCCTTACGATCTCGCTTAGCCGCACGCATCAATGCGGTTCTTCCATCTCCATTTTGATAGTTGACATCGGCTCCTGCCTTGATCTGCCCACATACCATCGGGAAATCACCATTTGCGCATGCATCCCAAAATACCTTGTTGAAATTCTGATCCATTGTAAGTTCCTCCTTCTATTATGATTTGATCAAATACAGAAAAACTGGAATGCACCCATCCCAGTTTTATCCTCTATAAAAGAAGTGTGAATTTCCATTTCCGCTTGTAACAACAGTGCTTTTTGTCATCTTCACCACTTCCTTTGCTTGATTGGATTATATCAAAATCCCTACAAATGACAAATCAAGAGCCAAGAAAGACATTTCCGTGACCAAGTAAGCCACTTAGTAGCCAAATAAAGCATCCAGTTCTTCCAAACTGGTGACAAAATGTACATTTTTGATACCTTCTGCATCTAAAAATCCTTCTTTGATCATGACATCCAACTGTTGCTTCAAAGTGTCATAATACCCATCCAGATTATAGAGTACACAAGGATAAGGTAACTGATCTAAACGGACCAGAGAAATGATTTCGGTAATTTCCTCTAACGTTCCCGGACCACCCGGTAAGGCAATAAATCCCTGTGCCAGATCGATCATCTTCTGCTTTCTCTGTGACATGGTATCCACCATATATTCTTCATCTAAATGATCATACAATTTTTCAATCTTTAATAAAAATCTTGGCATCACGCCGATGATTTTGCCTTTTCCCTGATAGACCGTATCCGCCAATAATCCCATCTGGCCTTTGCTGCCGGCACCATAAACCAACGTATTTTGATGTTTGCAGATCCATTGTCCGATGGATTGTGTCAATTCAGAATACTTTGGATCATTTCCCATACTGGAACCTAAATAAACGGCAATATTCATAATACTTCCTCCTTGCCTGTATACCACTATATCATGTTTCTTTCAAAAGCGATGTCAAAAAGCTCTTATACAACATTTTTTATATTGACTTTAACTATAGGTTATCTATCATTAATGTATAAAGATCTTTAGGAGGCATAAAGATGATAATTGATATTCCAGATCACGAAAAGCCCTATGTCGGACGTGTCATTGACTTTGCGCGAAAACAACAAAAACGCTCCATAGAAGAAATTACACAGGGTATTTGTGCAAGACAAACCTATCAAAAAATCATAAAATCTATCGTAACAGAAAGTGAAATCTACGATTCTTTATTATCCAGACTAGGACTCCACTATGATTATGAAACATCCATCACTCCATCCTATGCTTTATTGTGGGAAGCTTTTCTTGATCAAAATTGGAATGCTTTTTATCATGAAATCAAAGTCATTAAATGCGCATTGAAAAATTGGGATATATACAGATACATACTACATTGTTTTATAGAATGTATCGAACAAAAACTCTCCTTAGACAGTGCCAAACAATTGTTGCCATTATTGCCAAAGTCGTTACAAGAAATCGCTTCCTACTTTATTCTGACTTTTTTATACAAGGAAGAGATACAGGACAAACAAATATTCACGATTTTATCCATGGAAACGGCTATCAATCAATGTGAGTATTTGTTTTTGTTGATCAAACAGGAACAGTATTATCATGCCGCCATACTATGCAATGAACTCCTGCATACGACCTATGGAAAACTGCATTACTCTGTCCTTATCGCAAAACTTTTTATTATACAAGCCATTCAAATAGACGATTTTGATCAATGCTGCACGGAAATTAAAAATGATCCTTGTTTTATTCCCCATTCCGATTCGACCAATCAGTTTAGCTATACTGCCGGTATGTTTTACTACGCCCATCAGGACTATGAAAAAGCCTGGGAATACTTATCTCAAGTATACACTATTGAAAAATATACATTTCCCAGTGTATTGTTTCTTTATCATATGGAAACCATTACAAATTATCAACTGCCAAAACACGATACAACGCATATGATAAATGAAAACACTGAGAAAGCATATCGTGTGTTCTTTCAATATTACAATATGAAATATAATCATGTTCCCTTTTCTGCATTAGAGAACTATTTGTGGAACGAGTGTCGTGCGATGATCCCATTCGTTTATCCTCAAAACATAGCGAAAACCATTATTCATGATGAATTGTTCTGGATTTCCAATCAAACAGGCGATAAAAAGAAATATTATCAATTCAATAAGAAAAAGTAAGCTTTTTGATGCACATCTTCCCTAAACAAAAGAGAATTGTTCTCCTTTTTCGAGCAAAAGCTTTCATTTTCCACTCAATTTCAACCAATTAGACAGCTATCAAGAAAAATGTCTAATTTTTTTTATGTCAGTTTCCTTCTATTACAATGTACATGTACTTGAAAAAGGACTAGTAAAGGAGAATTAAAATGGAAATCATTATCGAAAGAAATGTAGAAGTACTTGGTATAGGCAATTTCATTTGTCACATTAACTAACCATCAAGAATTCTAAGTTATTTCATGAACGAATCGAATTCAGAAATAAATAGTTTTCTTAATCAAACTTCTTTTATCCACCATATTCTACAATATGGTGGATAAATATTATTCTAATATACAAATATTCAGTTATAGAAATATCTTTACAATAAAGAATGTAACTTAGGGAGATTCTACATGAAATTAAGCAAATATAACATCTATATAAATAAGAATAACTATATAAAAATCATTAACACAAAGTCCGGTGCGATTGTCAATATTAAAGACAAAGAATTGCTAAGTAAATTATTCTGTCTACCAAATAATTTGAAAGACTGTAAGAATACAAATTTAGAGACTTTAAATACACTTGGTATAATTATTGATCATTGTTCAGATGAAGTATGTAAAGATCCTACTTCCGATACTCTAACTGTAACATTAATTGTCACACAACAGTGCAATTTTAGATGTAGTTATTGCTATGAAAAATTCAAAAATTTGAAATTGTCTGATAATTCCTATCGCTCTATCTTTACGTTTATAAAAAAACAGATGGAATCAAACGAATTTAAAAATGTGCGCATAAATCTCTTTGGTGGAGAACCATTGCTTGTATATAACGATATTATTTCTTTTTTAGAGTCTTTAAATGCATATTTAAAAACTAAAAAAATAAATTTTTCAATTGGAATGACCACAAATGGATATTTGCTTGATATCGAAAAATATAAAACTCTTGTTGATTTAGGTTTGACTGATGTACAGGTCACATTAGACGGATTCTCTAAAACGCATAACAAGACAAGACACTTGGCGAACAGAGAAGGAACCTGGAACGTAATTATCCAAAACTTAAAAAAAATCAGCCAATATCCAAAGCATTCAAAAATAATATTAAGAACAAATTTTAATTCTGAAGTTATCGAATCTGAAAAGAAGTTTTTAATATTCTGCAAAGATTATTTTGAAAACCAATTTATTATGCACTTTGAGGCCATTAAACCATTCAATAAGAATTATAAAGGCGAATGCTATGATCAAGAAAAAGAGCATGAAAACATTATAAAACTAATTCAATTTTGTAAACATAATCAAATAAACCACATTTTTAAAGATGTTTTATCAAGAGGCTTTTACGCATATCCTCAGTGTAGCAAAAACAGCTATGTATTTGACCCAGAGTTAAATCTTATGAAATGTACCGTATTATTTGATTTTGACAAAAATCAAATCGGGAGGCTCAATTCGGATGGAAAACTAATTATAAACAATAACATAAACTTATGGAATGGATATACTGAAAGCTGCAAAGAATGCAATGTGTATCCTGTATGCTTAGGAAGAAAATGTCTTGGTGGAGCACTAAAGAACAAGAAACCTAAATGTTCTTATGATGTCATTGTAAAAAGTATAAAAGATATAGTTTGTGCTTCCTACGATTAAAATATAGGAGAAAACATCATGAATACAAAATACACCTACAGAGTTTTGAAAACAAAATTAAAAAAAGTAAAACTTTTTCAAATTTTGACCATTGGTTGTTTAAGTGCCTATACGCTTTGTTTGTACAGTCTCATTTTTATCATTCAAAATATAGTGGATACTATAACCACTAAACCAGATACCTTTGCTATAGATACTATCATTTATATATCGTTGTTATTGATTCTATTGGCACTGCTTGGTTTCCTATCACAATACACATTTCACCAAGTACCGATTCGGGCAAAAAATGCATTTTTGTCAGAAATGTACCATGAAGTATTAAGCAAATCAGTTGAAGATTTTTCTTCTGTTCACTCCAGTGAGATATACTCTTTATTAAGTAACGATGCCATCGCTTTTTCGCAAACGGTCGCCACGAATTCTGTGGTTGTCTGTTTTCAGTCCATCACTTTATCGATCTGTATAATTTCCATGTTTATCACACAGATGGTATTGGCTCTTATTTTGATCTTATTCGTATTCTTTTGTTTTTGTATTACAGCCGCAATAAGTAAAAACATAGCCCATGAAAACAAAACCGTGTTCAAACAAAAGGAAAAGATGACAAAACTACTCTTAGAAGGTCTGAAAAATCATCAAGTGATTCGTATTTTATCGAAAGAATCCTTCTTTACGAATCGCTTGAAATCATTTTTACATCAAAGCCTGTTCTTCCATGAAAAAAAGCTGGCCTTGTACCAATCTCAATATATGACCATTTATATTTTATTAACCACAGTTTTGCCGTTTTTAAGCATAACCATAGGCATTTATTTTGTATCTTTGCACTGGATGTCAATTGGAAGCGTATTGACCATGTATGCTTTATCTTCGCAGCTGCAAGAACCCATACGTCAGATTGCCGAGGCGCGAACCAATCGTCTGACTGTTTTACAACTCTGTGATCGATTATCGGTTTTGTTGCACAAGGAAGATTCTCGAAAAGTATTGGTGAATACAATCAATGAAATCAAAATGGAGAATGTCTGTTTTGATTATCCGGACACACCTGTTTTAAAAAATGTGTCAGTTCAAGTTTATAAAAACGATCATCTTCTCATCAAGGGGGAAAGTGGGGCGGGTAAATCAACAATATTATCTTTGTTGATGGGCTTTGAAAACTATCAGAAAGGTTTGATCACCATCAACCATATAGAACTGGATACAATCAATAGAAAAAACTTATACAAGCACATCTTATTAGTAAACCAAGAGCCATTGATTTTTCATGATACCGCCAAACAGAACATCACTCTCTATGATTCTTATTCGGATCAGGAAATCGATGAGGTCATCTCCGTTTGTCAGCTTTATGATTTCTACAAGAAGAATAAGGAAACTTTGATTGACGCCTGTCGCATCAGTAAAGGACAGGCACAAAGAATCTCTATAGCCCGTATGCTGATTCGAAAGCCGGATGTTTTACTATTAGACGAACCTACCAGTGCACTGGATGAAAAAAACGGTATCGCTTTTTCAAAGGCTTTACATACGTTCTGTCATCGTCATCAAATAACGTTAATCATCGTTTCTCATAAAACAGATATTATGTCAATATGTAATCAAACACTGACAATCGTTTAAAAGAAAGCGTAATATCTTCGATTCTCTTCATTGCATAAAAAAATAGCCCTGGGGCTATTTTTTATCATTTCAGTACAAAGGAAACTTGTCCTTTCAGTTTATCCACAGATTCACAGACGACTTTGACTTTTTGTCCGATCGTATAAATTTTCTTTCGATCCTGCGAGATCAAACGAGATGCGACTTCATCAAAATCAAAATAGTCATCCAGAGAATGAATCGGTACCAGTCCCTCTACCGTATTTGGTAATTCCACAAAAAATCCAAAGTTATGCACACTGACAATGTTCCCTTTAAATATTTGACCGATTTTATCTTCCATATATTCCGCACGTTTATAGTCATTGACCTGCCGCTCCACATTCACGGCATCTTTTTCTTTTCCGGAAATGTAGAATGCCTGCCGTTCACATTTCGCCAAATCTGTATTTTTATCTTGTTTATTCTGTAAGAATAAATATTTACGCAACATCCGGTGTACGACTAGATCCGCATAGCGACGAATCGGCGAAGTAAAATGACAATATTCGCTTAAAGATAAGCCGAAGTGTCCCAGACAGTTGGCATCATATCTTGCCTTCTGCATCGCTCTTAAAGCTACATAGCTTAATACATCGCAAAGAGCAGGATCTTGAATCGACTCCAAAAACTGCTGCATCTCCTTGGTCGTGACAGAATCTGGATAAAATGAGGTTCGAATTCCCAATGAGTGGGCCAACATGGTCAAATGTGAAACTTTTTTGGGATCTGGTGTTTCATGGACTCGATAGATACCCGGAATTTCACAAGTATTTAATGTATGTGCCACACAAACATTGGCCAGGATCATAGCCTCTTCAATCATCTGCTCGGCAAAGCCTCGTTCTCTGCATTGCACATCGATACATTTTCCTTCTTCGTCCAAAACCAGTTTAGGCTCTTTTGTATTAAAATCAATCGTTCCTCGATCGTGTGAGCGCGCCTGTAACAATTTAGCACAAGCTTCAAATGAATACAAAAGTTCTTGAATGTCTTCATATTCTTTTTGCGCCTGTCCATCGCCCTGTAAAAACCGATTGACCTTGGCATAGGTACAACGTTGATTGGAATGAATCAGACTTGGCACAATCTCATGATGCAGACAACGACCCGAAAAATCTATATCCATGACACAACTCAACGTGCAACGATCCACATTGGGATTTAAAGAACAGATGCCATTACTTAAGGCAAACGGCAACATCGGTACAACACGATCCGCCACGTAGATACTGGTAGAGCGGGCAAAAGCCTCCTGATCGATTGGACTGCCTTCTTTTACATAATGCGACACATCCGCAATGTGAACATACAAACGATAACCCTGTTGTGTCTTTTCAATCGAGATCGCATCATCAAAGTCTTTGGCATCATCACCATCGATTGTTACTGTCATTAAGTCACGAAAATCGCTTCGTCCCTGTCGTTCTGCTTCCTGCACTTCTTTGGGCATGGCATCGGCCTGGGCTAACACTTTGTCCGAAAAATGCTGACGAACATTATTGGCGGAAAGGATGGAAGTGATATCCATTCCTTTTTCATATTCATACCCTAATAACTTTTCAATACGACACTGTAAGGGATCGGTGTATTTGGTGATCAAAACCAGAGCTTTCATACGATGTTCAATATTAAATTCATCTAAATTCTGAATTTGAAATGACGCATGCAGATCCACATCACTGTAAAAGATAAACTGTCCTTTTCTTCGATAGAATGTGCCGGTTACTTTTGTAATGCCCCGCGAATAAATATGAATAATTTCGTTTTTCTTTTTTGTACAATGCACTAAGACTTCATCTTTATCAAAGGCATTTCGTCCATATTTTTTCGGTACATACACCTTATCTTCTCCATTGGAAACCATAAATTCATACTTTGAGATATCTTTTACTTTTCCAACTACAAATTCTTTTTGATCAATATAAAAATACACACTGTGGTTGTTGCAGAGGATTCTCTCGTCTTCCAGTGCATTCAATGCCTGAATAAGTTGTGTAAAATCCTTTGAGGATTGGCATTTCAGCTTTCGTTCCAAATCCTTTATTGTCCATTGTTTTTTCTTTTCAAAACATTCTAAGATTCGATCTTTCATTTTATCACCACCAAAAAAAGACCTTACGGCCTTTATTAAACGATCTGTAATGCGATTACAAGTGCGAAATACAAAATTCCGCAAATCAAAGTAGCTCGAGAGATGACTTTCTCAGGTCCGCGTTCCTTTTGTACCGCAAACAAGTTCAAATCACCACTTCCGGTAAAAGCAGCACTCAATCCATCAGATTTTCCGCTCTGCAGCAGTACAAGTATTATGATGATACCCGAAAGTACCATTAAAATTACATTTAAAATATCTTCCATTTTATCCACTCTTCCTTATCAAAACCCATTATAACATAAACGAATCAAAAGAAAAGTCCAAACAGTCCAATAGATCACGAACAATGATGTCCGGATGAATGTTCAGCCTTTCCACATCTTTTTGTGTATGAACACCCGTCTGTACAAAGATCGTCTGTACATGCGCATTTTTCCCCAGTAAAATATCCGTTTCCAAATTGTCTCCGATCAAAATCACATCTTCCTTTTTCAAATGAAAGTGTGAAAGACAAAGTTCTAAGATTGGCGTATGTGGCTTTGCGATATTCGGACTTTTCTGCGAAGATGCATATTCAAACATGGCTACGATGCTGCCATTGCCCATTTCAAAACCACCGGGTTTTGCCAAGATACGATCTTGATTGGTGCCAATCAGCTTAGCCCCATTCAATAACAACTGCAGTGCTTTGGAATACTGTGCATAATCAGCGTCTTTATTCAGTCCGACAAAGACAAAATCCGGATTTTGATCTGTGATTGTAAACCCTTCATCCAACAAGGCTTGTTTCATACCTTCCTTGCCGATATAGTAAGCCGTATTTCCTGAATAATGAGAACGAACATACTGCACACTGGCCATAGCACTGTTATAAAACTGATCTGGAGAAATACCCGTATAGCCCATATTCTCCATATGAATAACGTTTTCTTCGCGGGTACGCATCGAATTATTGGTCAAAAACAGATATGGAATGTTCTGTTTTTGACAATGTTCCAAAAACGTTTTGGCACTTTCAATGATCTGTGTGCCCCGGTACATCGTTCCATCCAAATCAAAGAGTAATGTTTTCATAAGCCTCCAAAAAAAGAAAGTCTAGTCGACTTTCTTTAAATCCATATAAGGAATTTCTGTCGGTGTTTCACGTCCAAACAGAATCAACAATACGGTTGCTTCCTGTTTTTCTTCATCCATAGCTTCCACAACGCCCTCTGAGTTTTTGAAAGCTCCGTTTAAGATTTCAACCGTATCACCTACACCAAAATCAACTTGAATGTTGATATCTTTGCGACCCAAACGACGAAGTACAGAATCGACTTCTTCCTGCGCAACCGGGAAAGGCTTAGCCCCCTTACCGGAAGATCCGATAAATCCGGTAACACCCGGTGTATTTCTCACAACATACCATGCTTCATCAGTCATGATCATCTGCACCAACAGATAACCGGAAAATAAATTTCGTGTCTTTTCTACCGGTTTTCCGTTTTTATACTCGATTTCCTTTTCTTCTGCCACAACGATCTGGAATAAATAATCTTCCAATCCCATTGTGCTGATACGACGTTCCAGGTTCTCTTTTACGCGATTTTCCTGTCCCGCATAGGTATTTACGACATACCACTCTTTTTTCAACTCTTCTGCCATGATGTCCCTCCTAAACTATCCAACGATAACTTTTAAAAGACCGCTGGCTACGAGTTCACAAATAAAGAAATAGAATCCAAATAATAAAGTAAACAGAATGACCAATCCACTCGATTTCATCAACCCTTTAAAGCCCGGCCACTCTACTTGTTTGAGTTCACGCCAGATTCCTTTGGGAGAATATGTTCTTTCTTTTCTTTCTTTCTTTTCTTTTGCCATAACGATCCCTTTCCTACTTTGTTTCTTTATGTAAAGTATGTTTGCCACATTTTGGACAATACTTTTTAACCTCTAAACGCTGGGTATTCGTCTTTTTGTTCTTTGTCGTCACATAATTTCTGGACAGACATTCACTACACGTTAAAACGACTTTATCCGCCATAAAAATCACACTCCCACAGCTTATTCAATTTAACACTTATTCTCTACATTAGTCAAATGAAACTGTGCTTTTTTTAGTTTTTCGATCCAATTTTTCTGTATTCTTATACAAATATAGAAAATGAATCCTCATTTCTAGACGATTGAGCACCAATCTTGGAAACAGAAAAAGTCAAAATACAACGAATCCTTTTAGTTGTATAAAGTTACTATTCCTTATTCTATAAAAAGATAAAATCACTCCCACTGACAGTGGGAGCTGATCTTGTCTTCTTACTCTTGAAATACGATTTCCAGCTTTATGCGATCCGGGTCTTCAAAATACACAGCGTAATGATTCATCCCTCCGGCATATGGATATTGTTCGTCATACAAAAGTGGTATCCCTTTTAAAATCAATTGTTCACGGATTCGATCAATTTTGTCTTTATCTTCACAAGAAAATGCCAAATGATTCAATCCAATATGACAACGATTGTATCCATTGGGAAGATATTTCTCTTGTACCTGAACGAAAACTAAATAAAAGCCATCTTTCCTATAGGAAAAACCTTGTGACCAATTTTGAAATAAAGTAAAGCCTAATAAGCTTAATAACCAGCTGTAAAATTCTCTCGTTTTTTCTAAATTGCTGATATAGATTTCAATATGATGCATCGGATTAGGCCGTCAGTTCTTCCTCGCTTATTTCATCTAACCATTGAGAAACAGAGCCTGTCACTTGTTCTAAACACCCTTCTTCAAACGGAACGATCAATCCGGCCTCTTTTACGATCTTTCGGAATGGCAGTGTTCCACCGATCTTACAAATATGTTGATAATCTTCAAAGGCTTTTGGATCCTTGTTTTCCATACGTGCCCAAAACTGCATGGCACAGACTTGGGCTAAGGTGTAGTCAATGTAATAGAAAGGTGACATAAAGATATGAGCCTGACGCATCCACCAGCCTCCTCTTTCCAGTATTTCAACTTCTTCATAGTTTTTATGCGGAAGATATTCTTTTTCCAAACGACGCCATGTATCCATGCGCTCTTTATGACTCATTTCTGGATTGGTATAGACTTCATGTTGGAAATGATCTACCAAAACACCATAAGGCAAGAATTTAAGACTACCGGCCATATGCGAGTAATAATAGCGATTTACATCTTCTTCAAAGAAACTCTGCATCCACGGATGCGTAAAGAATTCCATGGACATCGAATGAATCTCACAAGATTCATAGGTTGGCCAAACACAGTCACTTGGATAGATATCTCTGGACTCATAAATTTGATAAGCGTGCCCTGCCTCGTGGGTCAAGACCTCGGCATCGTGTTGCATTTGATTAAAATTCGCAAAGATAAACGGACTTTTATAATCAGGCATAAACGTGCAATAGCCACCGGCTGCCTTGCCCGGTTTACTGTCTAAATCCAATAATTCATGTTCGACCATGAAATCAAAGAAAACACCGGTTTCTTTGGATAACTCATGATACATCTTTTGGGCTCGTTTGACTAACTCGGCACGATCGTATTTTGGTGTTGGATTTCCCTGCAGAAATTCTACCTTTTCATCCCAGGCATGTAAAGTATCATATCCTAAACGTTTTTGTTGACGCTTGTACAAAGCACTGCATAAAGGCACGACATCCTTTAAAACCTGCCGGCGATACTTGGCTACATCTTCTTGGTTATAGTCATAGCGATGCATACGAGCATAACCTAACGCAATAAAATTATCATATCCCAGCTTTTGTGCCATACGTGTACGGACCTTGATCATTTGATCAAAGATTTGTGCAACTTCTTCTTCGTGTTGTTCAAACCAGTTCCAATACGCTTGTAAAGCACGTTTTCGCACGATACGGTCCGAAGAATTCGTTTTGACTTCCAAGCTGGATAGATTATAGATTTCGCCATCAAAAGGAATCTCGGCACTGGCAATTAAAGCCTGATATTTTGTCATCAGACGATTCTCTTCCTGCATATCTTCTATAATGATCGGATCAAAAGCTTTTAGATCCATTTCCTTTTGAAGAAAGAATGTCTCCGGTAGCCTGTGTTTCAGCTCCTCTAAAAAAGAACTTTCTAAAAGCGCACGATTGATTTTTTCATAATCTTTTTCCAATTCCGGCAATACCGTATCCAAATATTCTTGTTCTTTCGTATAGTAAGCATCTTTGGTATCAACGGTATGACGAATTTCAACCAGTGATACCTGTGTTGCCACAAAACGACGAATCGTATCAACTTTTTTGATACAATCTTGTACTTGCTCTATAGTTTTGGCCTGCTGTATCTGTTCGGCAAGCTCTGATAATTGTTTCTGTAATGAGAGCGCATCCATATGTTGATACGCATATTCTTGAAACTGCATAACTTCTCCTTTCAAAAAAATGCATTCCAGCCCCAAATAAATAAAGCCAGAATTCCAATTCCCAACAAAAGAATCGGTCCAAATACACTCAGCGCCGCAATCATTAGGGCCATCCTATCGCCTTTTTCAAGGTTGGTATAGGCGTCCGGTTTTATCTCTTTCTTTTTAAAAATCGAACGGAATCGCTCACGCCCATTCATTCAAATTCTCCCGCAAAATGACAACGGACAAAATGATTCTTTTGAATCTCGCGATACGCCGGCTCCTTCTGTTTGCAGATATCCTTGGCAAAAGGACAGCGCGGATGGAATTTACAGCCGCTTGGAATATTGACGTTGCTGGGGATTTCCCCCTGAATGACACTGAGTTCTTTACGCTTTTTAGGATCCGGAATCGGTATGGCCGCAATCAAGGCCTTTGTATATGGATGCTGCGGGTTTTGATACAACACCTCTTTATCTGCTAATTCCACCATAGAGCCTAAGTACATCACTCCAACACGATCGGAAATATGTTTCACAACGGAAAGGTCATGACTGATAAAGATATACGAAATCTTCTTTTCTTCCTGCATATCTTTCATCAGGTTGATGATCTGTGACTGTATGGATACATCCAAGGCACTGACGGGTTCATCACAAACCACAAAACTTGGATTTAATGCCAAAGAACGCGCAATACCAATACGCTGTCTTTGACCGCCGGAAAACTGATGCGGATAGCGATAACAGTAATAGCTTGGCAGTCCACATCGATCCATTAGATCTTTGACATAGGCTTCCAGCTCGGGCCCTCGCTTAAAGATGCCGTGAGCCAGTAGTGGTTCTGCCAAAATATTAAACACATTCATACGCGGATTTAAGGAAGAATACGGGTCCTGAAAGATGATCTGCATATCTTCTCGCAACTTACGCATCTCTTTTTTATTCTTCTTGGAAATATCCTCTTCACGGAATAAAACCCGACCGCCGGTCGGCTCATATAAGCGTAAAATCGTACGACCCAGTGTGGATTTTCCACAGCCGGATTCCCCAACCAATCCTAAGGTTTCGCCTTCATAAAGATCAAAGGTAATATCATCCACCGCTTTGACGGCTGGTTGTCCTTCTTTATACTTTCCTTTTTTAATGGGAAAATATTTCTTCAAATTTTTAACTTCTAAGATTTTTTTATTTTCCGGCATGATCTTCCTCCTCATGTAAGAAGCACCATACATGATGGCGACTCTTTATCTTTGTATCACTCGGTTGTTCTGCTTTACATTTTTCCATCGCAAAAGGACAACGATCCGCAAAATAACAGCCCTTTGGCAAATACAAAGAATTTGGAACCGAACCTTCAATCGTTGAGAGTCGTTCTTCTTTATCCGCCAGACTTGGCATGGATTTCATCAAGCCGATCGTATAAGGATGTTTCGGGTTTTCAAACAACTCATTGACCGGTGCACTTTCAACCACCTTACCGGCATACATTACATTGACATGATCCGCTACTTGTGCCACAACCCCCAGATCATGGGTAATCAACATGATGGAAGTTCCTGTCTTTTCCTTTAAACGATTCATCAAAGATAAAATCTGTGCCTGAATTGTTACATCCAGCGCCGTAGTTGGTTCATCGGCAATCAACAGTTTTGGCTTGCACGAGAGTGCCATCGCAATCATGACACGCTGGCACATACCACCGGAGAGCTGGAATGGATAATTGTCGACTACTTTTTCCGGACGGCTGATTCCTACCTCACTTAATAGCTCGATGGCACGTTCTCGTGCCGCTTTGGCATCTACATCCTCATGGGTCATAATATTTTCAGTAATCTGATCGCCCACCGTGATCACAGGGTTTAAAGAGGACATAGGCTCCTGAAAGATCATAGAAATCTCATTACCGCGAATCTCACGAATCTGTTCATCGCTGGCCTGTGCTAAATTGAGCCCCTCTGCATTCTCCGGTACATTGCCGGTATACATGATCTTAGAGCCCGGCATGATCTCACCTGGCTTATCGACCAAACCTAAAATGGACATGGCCGTCACCGATTTACCACAACCGGATTCTCCGACAATGGCCAGCGTTTCATTCTCATACATGGTAAAGTGATTGCCATCGACCGCTTTGGCATCCCCGCTTTTTGTATGAAAGTAGATACGAAGATCTTCTACTTTTAAAACTTTTTTATTTATGGACATACAAACCTCCTATCGTAACGCCTTAGGATCGAAGGCATCTCGTATTCCTTCACCGATCAAATTAATTGAAACAACCGTCAAAAGACACATAATTCCTGCCGGTGCCCATTGCCACGGATAGTTCAAAAAGATCTGTGATTCCCTTGCCAGATTCATCAAGTTTCCCCAGCTTGGTGTCGGTGCCTGTACGCCCATCCCTAAAAAGGAGAGCCCGGCTTCTGTCAAGATGGCACTAGCCATTCCCAGAGTCGCATTGACAATGATCAATGAGAATACATTCGGCATCAAATGCTTAAAGATCTTAGAAAAATCTGAAAAGCCTAAGGCCTCACAAGCCTGCATAAACTCTTGTTCTCGCAAAGTTAAGATCTGCCCTCGTACCAGCCTTGCCAGACCCGGCCAGGAAAGCGCTCCAATGATCAAAGCGACGACTAGTAGTTTTTGTTCCTGCGGCACCCACAACATAATAAAAGAAACTGCTAAAATCATGGGAATAAACGGTAAAGAATACACAACTTCGGTAAAACGCATCAATAAATTATCAATACGCCCTCCGTAGAAACCGGCCACACCACCGACAATAGAACCTAAAATTACTGTAAAAGCAGCCGCCAATACCCCAACAAAGATAGAAATTCTTCCACCCAGAAACAAACGAAAGAATACATCACGACCTTGTTTATCGGTTCCCAGAAGATGTTGTGCACTTGGTGCTAAATTCGTACTGGACAAGTCATAGTCATTGACATCGATTCCCAGAATGATCGGTACAAGAATTACAGATACCAGAATGACTAAAAAGATAATCAAGCCTGCCATTGCGATTCGATTGGCCTTAAAGCGACGCCATGCCAGAGTCCAGGGACCTACGACATCGATATGTTCTCCATTTTCTAAAATGATATTTTGTTTTTTCTTCATACCAACACCTCTAATCCTCTACTTTGATTCTTGGATCGACAAAGGAATACGCAATATCGGCTAATAAATTTCCCAAGACCATTAAGACAGCACTAAAAATCAAACAGGCCATCGCCAAGGAAGTATCACGATTATTGATCGAATCAATCAAAATCTTTCCAATGCCCGGCCAAACAAAGACTGTTTCCAAAATAACGGCACCCGAAAACAGAGAAGGAATGTATAATCCCAACAATGTTACAAGAGGAATGCGCGCATTTTTAAACGCATGCCGATAAATGACAACTTTTTCTTTTAACCCTTTCGAACGTGCCGTGCGAATGTAATCCATGTTAATGACTTCCACCATGGAGTTACGCACATACCGCGAAAACGTGGCAAAATTACTAAAAGCTAAAACTGTCACCGGTAAAATCGAATGGACGGCCACATCACCGATCATTTGAAAAACAGATGCATATCCAAAGGATTTCAACATCGGATCATACATACCATTGATCGGCATACCCGGAATATTATTACCGACAAAGAAAATTAGAAGCATTGCGAAAAAGAAAGTCGGTACAGAAATTCCTAACAGTGAAAATACGGACCAGAAATTATCAAAAAAAGACCCCTTTTTAACGGCTTGTCGTATGCCTATAGGGATAGCGAATAATAGCGCAATGATTAAAGAAAGTGCATTGAGATAAAACGTATTCCATACATAAGGTCCAATTACATCCGCAACCGGCTTTTTTAACGAAACCGAATTTCCTAAATCACCGGTTACAACACGTCCTAACCACCGAACATATTGTTCGGGAAGACTTTTATCTAACCCTAATTTTTCACGAACCTGATCCCGCTGTTCTTCGGTTGCCCTGGAACCGGCTCCAAAATAGGCGGTGACTTCATCTCCCGGCATAGCCTTAACGGTGCCAAAAATCACGATGGATATCACCAACAATACCGGTAACAAGACCAAGAGTCGCTTAAGTATATATTTAATCATTAGATTGCCTCCTTACGTATAAATAGAAGAGCAAGTCGAAAGGCTTGCTCTTCCTTTTGGTTTAGTTTTCAAGAGTCACTTGATCCATTGCCTGTGCCCAGCTATGTACTGAAGACGTATTCAGATTCTTAACACGTTTATTATAGAGATCAAAATATTGATTTCCATAGATCGGCAAGTATGCATCCAATTGTGAAGCACGCTGCATAGCTGCTAAATAGTTTTCCTTAGAAACTTCCACATCATTGGTATATAAACCTTTTTTCAAGTAGTCCTCTAACTGTGCATCTTGAATATGTGAATAGTTATCAGGGGTGTTTCCATAGTAGTTATTGGCATCACTATCTGCAAGTCCTGTATATCCGGTTGCCAAGAAGAAGATATCCCATTCCGAAGATTTCTCTGGATTGCTGACGGTATCCAACAACGTATTGAAATCTACCGTGGTCTGTTTCAAATCCACACCGATTTCTTTCCAGGACTTCTGAACCATTGGAATCAATGTATCTAAAACCGAATTATCTTTGGATAACATCCATTTCACTTCTAATTTTGTTCCATCTTTATAACGATATCCGTCATCTCCGACTTTCCAACCCGCTTCTTCTAAAACCGATTTTGCCTTTTCCAGATCAAAATTATAAACCGTCAAGCCATCAATCGTTTTTTCACCACGTACATATTCACCCAAATTTTCAGATACTGGATTCCAATACACATCTGGGACATAACCCAATTCTGTATTTTCTGTGACTTCATCCGAAGCATCTTCAAATTTAAAGTAGCTGTCCACAAAAGCCTGACGATCTGTGGCATAGGATAAAGCCTGACGCACCGCGTTATCGGCCGTTGTATGCCCTTCACCGGCATTGAAACCGATATAACCTTCACCGGCGCGGAAATACGTGTTATAAGTCAATTTATCATCTTTGGAAACCGTACCAATTTTTTGTTGTTCAATAGTTTGTGGTAATAAATCGACATTTCCAGATTTTAATTCATCCACTTCTGTCTGAACATCGGTTGTCTTGATAATGATCTTTTCAACCGTATATTCACCGTCTTTTGCTTCATAGTTCTCATTACGTACAAAAGAAGCACCAGAAGCTTTATCATAGGAATTTAATTTATAAGGTCCACTACCTAACATATCACTCGTATTGGATTCAATCTCGCTGGTATCCCCTTTTTTATAATCAAACTGGGCAGCACTCATGATTCGTACGCTATCTCCAAATGTCACTAAATTATCAATGCGAGGTTCTTTGGCATGAATAATAACGGTTTCATCATCCGGCGTTTCAATACCCGTCAATTCTGTGGCATCTCCCTTGTTGTATTCTTCATACCCGACGATGTTTTCGGCATTGATGGCAAAACGGCCCGTATAACTAGGATCCGCTAAGAGAGTAAAGCTATACTTAACATCTTTACTGGTCACCGGTGTACCATCGGAGAATTTAGCACCTTCGCGAATTTTAAATGTGAATGTCAATCCATCCTCACTAATTTCCGGCATCTCTTGTGCCAATTCAGGGACAAGTTCGTTCTCTGCATTGTAGCCTAATAATCCTTCATATACCAAATCAATAGCATAATTATCATAACTGCTACTATAGTAGGCTGGACTGAAGACACCGTTTAATTCCTGATTCACACCTACCGTTAACGTATTGTTCTTATCCGAAGAACCGGAAGAGCAGGCAACCAATGTCGTTGCCATAGCACAAGATGCTAAACCAGCGATCATTCTTCTTTTTTTCATAACTTCCTCCTTGAATGATGAGCATGTCAAAAACCAGATTCATGGTACAAATCCATGCTGTATTCATTTGTATGGTTCCACAAGCCGATCCAAAAGAAATGAGATTGCACTTTATCACTGTTCTGTTTCAGCTCTCAGATCCATAAAAGACTAAAATTGAAAACAAGTCAAATAATGTGTAAAAAAATAAACTTATTTTCAATTCATAGTTAAATTATAGTTCATATTCATTTTATTATCTAGTCAAAATTGTAAAAATTTTTCAGAAAAAATTTTCAAATAAAAAAAGAATTCCTGTCATGGAATTCTTAGAGTATTTCCTGTAAACATTTTTTTATCTTACGTACCGCATAATCATGTCGTTGTGGTGAAATTTTTAATTGACGACAAATATCAATTCTTCGATACCCTTTAATTCGTAAGGAAAGGATCTTTTTTTGCATAGGATTCAATTGCGCTAAAACTTGATCCAGATAATTTTTTGCCATAATGGATCCTATGACCACTTCATGCGTAGGATTTTGAGAAACATAGGTCTGTTCCACATAATAATCCCTTGTTTCTTCATTGACCTTGGAATCCAAATAAACGTGTTGATAATATTCCGGCATCCTGTTTCGAGAGTTTATGCGATAAGTATCTTTAAACTCATTCAACAAGACTTGCTTGTAAAATGATGTAAAACTACGCTGTCTTCGTATTTGAAACCAGTATAGACATTTTAATAGGATGGTATCGGCAATAGCTAACATATCCCATCGATTGAGCTGATGCCCATCGCGACTGACATTCGCATGACAAATGATCGTGTTGACCATTGCTCGATAATGTTTACGAAGATAACTAAATGCTTCTTCATCTTTTATGAAAAACAAATAAATCCAGAAATTGACATTTTTTCTTCTCATTTTGCCCTTTCCAGAGCAAAAAGAAATTACAGAGGATGTCTGGCACTATGAATCTGGTACAAGAGTACAGCACAAGCCACACTGGCATTTAAAGAAGAGATTTTTCCTTCCATGGGTAATTTAACCATATAGTCACATTGTTTCTTAACCAGATTGGAAATACCTTTGCCTTCCGAGCCAATGACCAGAACCAGAGGTACATCATAGATACCCTGTCGATAATCACGAGCTTGATCCATATCACTGCCTACGACCCAATATCCGTTTTCTTTACATTCCTGCAGAGCATTTTTTAAATTGGTCACCGTGCAGACCGGAATCGTATAAGCTGCTCCTGTACTGGCTTTAATAGCCGATGGTGTTAAGCCCACACTGTTGTGCTTACAAAGAATCACCCCATCAACACCGGTACAATCACAACTGCGTAAAATAGCTCCTAAATTGTGGGGATCCTGTATTCCATCCAAGGCCACGATCAAACCAGGCTGTTTCGCCTTATTTAAGATTTGTTTAAGATCATATGTCGGTATTTCCTTAACTTCCACTACGATTCCATTATGATTGGCACCTTTAGTCAAGGCATCCAGCTGATCACGAGATACGACTGTCATTTTTTTATTTAACTGTGCTACACGCTGTAAAAAACGTTTGTCACGAAGCCCTCTTTGCACATATATTTTTAAGATTGAATCCGGATTTTCTTCCAGCTGTGTAAACACATTTTTTCCATAAACGATCATAGAGAATCTCCTTTTTCAACAATTTGATCCAAACACTGCGCCAAGCGCTGATGATGATCATATAAATATAGATAGCCCAATAAAGCTTCTAGTGCCGTTGCTTTTAGATATGTCTGTCCATCCGCATTCTTAGCCTTTGAATGAATGGTCGCATTTCTTCCTCGATGAAGGATCTGTTTTTCCTCTTCGGTAAAGAAATCCTCCTGCATCAGCCTATCCAAAATAACAGCCTGTCCTTTAGCGCTACACAGACGAGCACTCTTTTTTTGTAAAACGTCCGCCTTTTGATAGCCTTTATCCAAAAGATGCTTACGAACTCTTAATGTCATCAAAGCATCTCCCATCCAGGCAAGGCTAGTCGCATTATGCGTTACGATCTCCATTACAAGATTCCTTTTTCCTGTAATTTAGCACGATATACATCGGCGGTTTCAAAGTCTTTTGCTTTAACCGCATTTCGCCATGCGGCATACATTTCTTTATCCTGGTCATCCAGTACGATAGAATCTAATTCAATTCCTAATACCCACAACATCTTTTCCAGTGCATTTTTTAAGGCTGCGACTTTTTGTCCATCAAAAGGACGGGCACGCAATGCCTGGTTGATCTTTTTGATCACTTCATGAACGACAGAAATCGCATTCGGCGTATTTAAATCATCATTTAAAGCATCTACAAAAACCTTTAAACTTTCTTCATCCACCGCATCGGTTTCTACATTCTGCAGCTGCAACTGCACACAAGCTTGTTTATATGCTGTATAAATCTTATTCAATTCTTTTTGAGAAGAAGAGATCGCTTCTTCATTTAGATTTAATGGTGAACGATAGTGAACCGAGATCATCATCCAGCGAATGGTATTGCCCCCATGCGCTTCAATCAGGTCTTTAGCCCACCAGACATTCCCCAGTGATTTTGACATCTTCTCATTTTGAATATTTATCATACCATTATGTACCCACATATTTGCTAAATGCGTATGAGAGCACATCTGGCATTGTGCCATTTCATTTTCGTGATGCGGGAATTTAAGATCCAGACCACCGCCATGGATATCGATCAACGCTTTTTTAAATACGTTATGAATCATGACGACACACTCTGTATGCCATCCCGGACGTCCCTTTGACCATGGAGAATCCCATCGAATTCCCTGCTCTGTTTCTTTCCATAATGTAAAATCCAAAGGATTTTCTTTTTTCTCATTCTCATCGATACGAGCACCGACCATCAGATCTTCCATTTTTTGATGCGATAATTCCCCATAGGTTTTATCACTACATACACGGAAATACACATCGCCATCAACTTGATAAGCCGCACCATTCTCAATCAGCTTTTGAATGAACGCAATGATTTGATCCATCGTTTCCGTAACACGCGGTGCTACATCCGGTAAGTCCGCATGCAGATTTTTACGTACACGATTATACGCTTCAATATATTTATCTGTAATTTCTTTTTCACTCACATTTTGTTCTAAAGCAGTTTTGATGATCTTGTCATCAACATCTGTATAGTTGCTCACATACATAACATCCAAGCCCTGTAATTCCAGTGCTTTTTTCAACGTATCAAATACGACAATAGGCCGGGCATTCCCAACATGTGGTTCATTATATACAGTCGGTCCACAGACATACATGGAAACCTTTCCAGGCTCGATTGGCTTTAACTCTTCAATTTTCTGGGTATAGCTGTTATATAAATTCATTTCCATCATTCCTTTCTAAAAAAACATAGACAGGGTCTATGTTGTGTTAATCTTTAGTCTCAAGACTCAAATCACGAAACTGTTTGACCAGATCTGCATCAATTCCCTGATCTTTCAACATCTGGATATATGCTGCATCCAGATCATCTACACCTTCGCTTAATTCATCTCGATCATCATTTGTCAACCGTTCTTTTAATGGCATAACTTTCACCTTCTAATGTATATCTAGGATACCTTACTTCCCATGATATTTCAAGAAAGGCACTATAAAACTTCAACCTGACTTTATAAAATGATGGAAAACTTAAAAAAGCTTAAAAGATATCTAGATAAACTCATCATTAAAAATTTCGCTTAACCTCCAATTTGTTGACATAGCCTTTTAAGTAATCGCAAATTTAAAAA